>ERZ791903.90-NODE-90-length-141065-cov-6.439231_pt1 | contig 141065 bp, 156 predicted proteins | sample MGYA00510148_ERZ791903 | MGnify/ENA primary metagenome ERZ791903 (study PRJEB30046, sample SAMN00792080) | human gut metagenome | study: EMG produced TPA metagenomics assembly of the A metagenome-wide association study of gut microbiota in type 2... | reverse complement strand
CCTACAGTTATTCGACAGTTTGTTATGCCGCAAGATCGCTTCGCTCGGTGTTTCCTCTACTTTGTGTTGGTGTTCAGCTCGGTTTGACTCCGCCATTCCTCACTCCTCACTTAGCTCTGCTCCTCACTTACTACAGTATTCTCCTGATAGTGTTTATCTTTCCGCAATACTTGATATTTGCAAGAGGTTGTATTCTGATCCCATAATATGTACTCATGGCATGGACTATTTTCCCACCGCCTATATACATTGCTACATGGCCATAGTTATTACAGATTATCAGGTCGCCTGCTTCTATATTCTTCAAAGACACTGCTTTTCCCATTTTCGCCTGCGAATATACGCTGTTATACATATTCACACCGGCTTTTCTATAGGCTTGCATTGTCAATCCACAGCAGTCCGTTGCCTTATACTTTGTTCCGCCCCAAACATATCTTCCGCCGTTCATGCTTGCGGCATAATCAACGGCTGTTTTTATTCTTGCTTTTCTCTCAGGTGTACGCTTCACACCTTTTCCTACCTTGACGTACTTACCCTTATGATCGCCTTCATTGATAAGGACATAATTTGCTCCACCGATATTCTTGTTCTGACCTGCCACACGCTTATTTTTATCGGTAGTGAGAATACCCGACACAGCCACAGAGGCTTTTGTTTTTGAAAATTTCTTGAACTTACCGTTTTTAAAGCTATAAAGCTGAACGTTTTTATCTATATGATAGTATGTTTTTGCTGCTGTCTTTACGTTGAGGACCGATGACTCTGACTTGGCACTGCCGTTTACCGCTTTGACAGTGACTTTATATTTTGTGGAAGCTTTAAGATAAAGCTTGCCGTCATCGGTTATATTTATATAGTTATCCTTTTTAAGTGCCTGCCATGTATATTTTCTTACATAGCGTCCGTTTACATAGACCTCAAATGTAGTCTTTGAGGAAAAGCTGGTGAGATTTTTTACTCCTGCTTCTATTTTGTTTGAATACGCTTGTCTTTTTATCAAAACAGGTTTTGTCATCGAGCCAGCAGCAGAAGCTGTTATAACATTCACATAAGTCTTAGCGGATCCCTGCGGTGCAAATGCCACAAAGCTTATCATTATAACTGATGAAATTATTACTGCTGTTATTTTTCTTATTATGTTGATAACGGATCAGTCCTTTCCAGTTTTTGTATTCATGTACTTATACGATTTTATTTATACTATTATACACCGTAAATTATTACAATCTGTAATAATTAAGTTTCTATTTTGTAAACCTTTATGATAGTATTATACATTTTTGTTTATCGTTAGTATATTAATCTCCTATTTTAATGCAATTGTTGGTGTTTTCCGTCATTATCATGAACGGAATATCATTCTTTATTAATATTATATAAATATAATTTATAACAATCTTACAAATATAAGAAAAACATCATCTTACGGTTTGGTCGATTTAATCAAGCAAATTCTATAAATTGGTATTAGTCTTTTGTATCATTTGCGAAAACGTTTGCTGCTATAAAATTACAGCGTTCTCAAAGATTGAGAACGATATGTGAAAACTAAAATTATTTTGCGTAAATTAATTGTGAAAAGTGACAAAAAAGCCGTTCACAATCAGTGAAAAAGTTCTGAAAATTAATTTTTTATAAATAAAATATTGCGAATACCATTGACAAACATAGTTTACTGTAGTATAATTTCATTAGAAAATACAGAAAACGTTTAAGTTCAGTTACGAGGTATATATTTATAGTGGGTATAATGGAGGTCACGCTGATGAAAAGCATTAATTTTATGGGCGACAATGGTTTCAAAGAAGCACTTGAGAGCGTTGGTGTAACTGCAAGCAGCAGTATCAGTAGCGAGAAGATCTCGGGCTGTTTTAAATATGTTACGGTTGACGATATGTGTATTATCACCGGATACTGCGGTGACAGCCATATCGAAGTGCTGGAGCTTCCTTTTGAGCTTCGTGGCAAAAAGGTCATAGCTGTTGCAGGCGGTGCTTTCGCACATCTTTACGACCTTAAATGTGCTGTTATCTCAAAGGACGTTGCTATCATCGGAAGAAAAGCATTTTACAAATGCTGTTCACTGGTGAATGTGACTATACCTGAGAGCGTAAGGTTTATTGGTGAGATGGCATTCTGCGGTTGTGAATCTCTGAGATTTGCGACTATACCTGATGGTGTGGAAAGGATACTGCCATTCACATTCTACAATTGCGACAGCTTGGAGAGAGCTGACCTGCCCGAGAGCGTAAGAGAGATCGGTGAGTCTGCATTCGGTTTCTGCTCTTCAATGAAAGAAATTTGTCTTAATGAAAATATAGTTTCCATAGGAAACGGAGCTTTCCAGAACTGCATTTCTCTGAGAGAGCTTGAGATACCGTCAGCTATGATCGAGATTGCAGAGAATGCTTTCACATTCTGCTCAGGTCTGGAAGCGATCTCTATACCATTTGGAATCGAGGCTGTTGGCGACTACGCATTCTTCGGCTGCTCTGCTCTGAAAAAGGTTGAGTTCGCAGGATCTGTAAGAAAGATAGGCGAGTGTGCATTTGCACTTTGTGAGAAGCTCGAGAACGTTTATCTTCCTGATTCCGTTAGCAGGATAGGCAAGAGAGCATTTGCTCAGAATACTGTAGTTAAGACGGTGAGGATATCAGGCAAGATCGCTTATGTTGGAAGCGAGGCTTTCCGTGGCTGTAAGACTTTGAGAGAAGTTGTTATCCCATCATCTGTGAAGAAGCTTGGTGCAAAGGCTTTCGTGGATTGCTCTGAGTTAAGAAGCGTTGTTATTCAGCATGGTGCCGATGGCATTGCGGAGGACGCTTTTGAGAGAGGTGTCGCCTTGATCACTGCTGACGCTGTTCCTGCACTTGATGACGAAACATTCAGGATAGCCGAGGCTGTTTACAACAAAAATTTCGCTTTATAAAATATATAACCTCTGGATCGGGGCGGTAACTTTTAAGTTGCCGCCCTTTTTCTGTCTATTTGCAGGTGGGATATAATGATCCAAGTCATTAGGATATAGGTCATTGTCGGTGGTACATAAAAAACGAGCGACCAAAGGTCGCCCTGCGATATGTAAACAAAAAAATACGCTCTGCATAACGCAGAACGTATTCAGTGGGGTGGGTAGTGAGATTCGAACTCACGGTCTTCAGTGCCACAAACTGACGCGTTAGGCCAGCTACGCTATACCCACCATACATATTAGAAGAAAATACTCGCAGCAGATTTTCATCTGGAACGAGTTTAATGGTACGCCATACTGGATTCGAACCAGTGACCTACCGCTTAGAAGGCGGTTGCTCTATCCAACTGAGCTAATGACGCATACTGTACTCATTAATATCTCAAACTCGGATAAAAGTTTAAGATATATTGGAGCGGGTGATGGGAATCGAACCCACATGACCAGCTTGGAAGGCTGGAGTTCTACCACTGAACTACACCCGCATACTGCCTGACCAGGCTTTTTTGGTGGTCTTTCAAGCTTACCGCTCAATCAACGATATTTATTATACCACTACAAGAGCCTTTTGTCAAGCACTTTTTTATATTTTTTTCATCTAAACTCAACTTTGTGCAACTTTACTTATTTGTTCTTTTTATGTTGCTTCATTTTATTCACTATAACATCTTTGAACAAAAAGCCAACGATACCTGCTACGAGAGCTACTCCAAGCACCACAAGTGCAACTGTGAAGTTGCCGCTTTTTACGTTGCTCCCCAAAATCGTGGAGAGCATTATTGCTGGAAGTCTGCAAGGCATGACATAATAGAAAAAATCCTTCTTGCTTATGGGAGTCAGGGGGACGATATATGAGATAACGTCCTTGGGTATTCCCGGTATGAGATAGAGGATTATAAGGATAACGGTTAGCTTTTTCTCATTTTGCAGGAATTTGAATTTTTTTAGCTGTTTCTCGTCAACAAAGGCTTCCACTATCGGTCTGCCAAATTTTTTCACAAGCACGAATATTGCCATTGTGCCAAGGAGCGTACCTAAGAATGATAGCAATCCGCCCCAGAACCAGCCGAACAGCACTCCACCCACCACTTGTATAGGCGGTATGACCGCTATGACCACTTGAAGAGCTTGTATGAAAGTAAAGATAAGCACTCCCACAATGCCACTGTAGTTATCTAGCTTACGCTCCAAGGCTGCAATGCCTGCCTTGCTGTGAAGCGCTTTTATAAGAGGTATACACGCCACTGTAGCCATTGCTATGACCGCTATTATTGCAACAAGGCTTATTATCTGTATTTTTTTCTTGTGCCTTGCAGTTTGTATTTTCGCCTCGTTTAATATTTCTTTCTCTTGTTCTTCGTTCATAAAAACGTCACCGTCATTTTCTTCTGAGTATTTTTTTCCTAAACCAATTTATGTACATATCTGTCAACTGTGTGAGGGCATAGTCATAAATAAAGAAAAACAGGTTCGCCGCCGCCCACAGAACAAGCACGGCATACTTGCCAAACATCTCCATGCCCTCGAGCATATCCACCGAAGTAAAGATATACTGAAAAGCCAAAAAGAATATGACTATCGCCACATTGAACACTGCAAGCTTTATTGCCCACACCAACAGGCGGTTTTTCTTTTGGTCGAGATAATATTTAAGTATTGGATAATACCCCATGAACAATATGAAAAGCAGGGTCGCTTCGTAATTTGGGGTCACGAAAATGCTCAGCAGGCTCACTGCGCAATAGGTGGCTATCGCCCAGTTTTTATCCACCTCCACTATCATCACCACCATCATGAAGCCTGCGAAGGTAGGGATAGTATAATCGAGCATGGGCAAAAAGCTGCTTGAAAACATCAAAAGCAGGCAGACAGCAGAACATATGCCACCAAGCGCCACTCGAAAAGCTATTTTATTTCTCATGGGTCTTTAGCAGCACGGTATAAGGTCGCCGCCCATCATTTCACAGCAGCAGTCTGCACAGCAAAGTGAGGAACAGCAGTCAGGGCCGCTCATGCCGCCTGCTCGGTAGCCCTGAGTTGGGTTGCCGCTCATATAGCCGCTTCGCTGTCTGTTCATCTGGGCTAACACGCTTTGATACTCCATGTTACTTGGGTCGAGCTGGACGGCTCTTGTGAAGTTGTTATAAGCCTCATTGAGCCAGCCTCTGCGGTGGCAGATAGTGCCTTTGAGGAAATACCACTCGGCATTTCTTTCGGAGGCGGACACATTATCAAGTATCTGATCTGCCTGAGTATAGCTTCCGCTTTGGATAAGGCTTCTCAAATAGCCTGAGTCAAAGCCCTGTGAGGAGGCATAGCCGCTTTCTGCGGACTGGTATCCTCCGCCACGTCTTGAAGTCATGATCTGATCGTAGGCGGCGTTTATCTCAGACATTTTCTCCTCAGCTACGTCAGCCAGGGGGTTATCCTGATACTGGTCGGGGTGATATTTTTTCACAAGCTCTTTATAAGCTGATTTTATTTCAGCGTCTGAAGCTGTTGGGGATACGCCTAAAATTTTGTAAGGGTCTTTGGAGATCATTGATCGTTATTTCCTTTCCTGTTATTGCGGAATTTTCCGCTTCTTATTTGAGTATAGACATTTTTAAGTCCAAGATACACGATATTATCAAGTATATCACGATATCTTTTAAGATCGAGCTTCACATAGATATCTGCCATTTCCCCCAGTGTGAAGTTTATGCTATCATCGCAAAAGGCGTGAACTTTTTTGAGATAGTCCGCATTTATGCCCTCGGTGGTTGGAAATTTTGCAAGGAGCGGATTGTAGCTTTCACTCTCGTGGTCGTCGGGCAGATCGTCAAGAGCGTCGCAGATATAGATAAATCTGCCGAGGAGGTAGCCGAATCGTTCAAGGAGCGGTCGGCGTTGGTCATGCTTGCTTGTAAGTCCGCCTGCAACGGCTTGCATCATAAGTGCGGTAGGCTCGCAGGCAAGGTCGATGCCTGCTGTTTTTTCACGCTCTATTTTATTTTGCAATTCCATTGCGTTTTCAACGGCAGGGGCAAGATCCGGATAAAGGCGAGCCGCTTTATTATAGGGCTTTTTGAAAAAAGGCAGAAGTGCAAATGCGGCAAGCTTGCCTTTTAGCCCTTTATCGGCTATATCGTCACGGAGCTTATGATATGTGAGTATCACGGCGGCTGAGGACGTATATTTCAAGTCGCAGGTACATTTTGCACACATGGTCTTTTTAAGAGGGTGTGCGATACAGCGTTGCTTTTCTGCGTCAAGCTTCACTCCCCTCACAGAGAGATCCATAAGGGAGAGAAATGCGAAATCGTAGCTAAGGGTAAAGCGTGTCACAAAGCCGTAGCGTCTGCCCATATCCTTGCAAAGTCCACAGTAGACAGCTTTATAGATATCATATTCAAACATTCGCATATAGGGTTTGAAAGGGCGGACATATCCGAACATAGGCACTCCTTAGGTTTTCGTTACTATACATTATAAAACACGATTGTGTATATCCCGTGAAATATATAACATTATACAACAATTTTAAGATAAAAGTCAATAATTTTTATGATAAAAATAAGGGTGGGGTAATGGAGAAATCGAAAAGACGGACGGGATAAAAAATATGGCAAAATACAAAAGGGCGACCAAAGGCCGCCCCTACATCAGGTTTTTAAAAACAAACGCTGGGATCAGGTCACAGCAAACTGTGAGTTATAGAGATCGGCATAGAAACCGTTCTTTGCCATAAGTTCATCATGACTTCCCTGCTCTACTATGTGTCCCGAATCCATTACTATGATAGTATCTGCGTTCTTGATAGTAGAAAGTCTATGGGCGATTATAAAGCTCGTTCTGCCCTGCATCATTTTCTCAAAGGCACGCTGTACCAATATCTCCGTACGGGTATCTATAGACGATGTAGCTTCGTCCAGAATGAGCATTGGCGGCAGAGAGAGCATTACTCGTGCGATACAGAGAAGCTGTTTCTGTCCTGCGGAGATAGTGCTGTAGCTGTCTGAAATAATGGTATCATAGCCCTTTGGCAGACGCTTTATAAAGCCGTGACAATGGGCTGACTTGGCGGCGGCTATCATTTCTTCCTCGGTGGCGTCAGGCTTGCCGTAGCAGAGATTTTCTCTTATTGTGCCTGTTTTCAGCCACGTTTCCTGCAAGACCATGCCGTACATACTTCTCATGGAATCACGGGTACAATCCTTTATAGGCTCGCCGCTTATGCGTATCTCGCCGCTGTCGGTATCATAGAACCTCATAAGGAGGTTTATCATGGTGGTCTTGCCGCAGCCTGTTGGTCCTACGATAGCTGTACGCTGACCGCTCTTTACATGGAGGTTAAAATTCTCGATAAGCTTCACATCAGGCACATAGCTAAATGACACGTTGTCAACGTCTAATGTGCCGTCAACGGAGGTAAGGACAGTAGCGTTAGAGCTGTCAGGTATCTCCTCTGTTTCGTCTATGACCTCAAAGACACGCTTTGCAGAAGCGAATGCACTTTGAAGCTCGGTGATAACTCCTGATATTTCATTGAAAGGCTTTGTATACTGATTTGCATAGGTGAGGAAACAGCTAAGGTTACCAACTGTGAAGCCCACGCCTTTTATTACAGAGAGTGCGCCCACGATACCGACAGCCATGTAGACGAGGTTGTTTACAAAACGTGTGCATGGGTTGGTGAGTGAGGAGAAGAATGTGGCGTTAAGTCCAACTTTCTGGAGTTTCAGATTCACTTCTTCAAACTGCTCCTCAGCTTCTTCCTGATAGCCGAATGCTGTTACTACCTTCTGATTGCCTGTCATTTCCTCAACAAGGCTGGTCATGTCGCCTCTTGCCACAGACTGCTGGTGGAAAAGTTTGAAGGTATTCTTGGCGATAAATCTCGCCACAAAAAGTGAGAGCGGCGTGAGGATAACCACGATAAGGGTTATTTTCACGTTGATGGAGAGCATGAAGCCAAGTGTACCAAAAATTGTACATACGCCTGTAAAGAGCTGTGAAAAGCCCATGAGAAGTCCGTCTGACACCTGCTCCAAGTCGGAGATTATACGGCTGATTATATCACCGTGAGGGTGGGAGTCGATATAAGAAAGGGGTAGCTTTTGCAGTTTTGCAAAGGCGTCATTTCGGATATCTCTTACCACGCAATAGGTTATCTTATTTGTGCAGAGGGACATGAGCCACTGGGCAATGCCTGTTACGGTGACTGTTACGCCAAGCTTTATTATTATATTAATGATGCCGTCAAAATCAACAAAGCCCATTTCTACGATAAGGTCAACGGCGTTGCCGACGAGGATTGGTGCATAAAGTGTGGTGGCAACTGCTATGACCGCAAAGACCATGGACAGTATGAACAGCCACATATGCGGTTTTGCGTATTTGAGAAGTGGTCTGAGAGCTGAGGTATCAAGCTTGTTTTTTGTGCTTTGCTTAGCCATTTGCCTGCGCCTCCTTTTCTGAAAGCTGTGAAAGGCATATTTCTTTATATACCTCGCAGCCGTTATAAAGCTCTGAATGAGTGCCGATACCTGCTATTTTGCCATCGTCAAGAACGATTATCTTATCGGCGCTTTTTATAGATGAGATTCTCTGTGAAACTATAAAAACGGTCATACCGCTTGTTTTTTCGTGGATAGCTTTTCTTAGTCTTGCATCTGTGGCAAGGTCAAGGGCGGAGGCTGAGTCATCAAGAATGAGTATCTCAGGATCACCAACCAATGCTCTTGCTATGGTCAGTCTTTGACGCTGACCGCCTGAGAGGTTTTTGCCCTCCTGCAAGATCATTTCGTCAAGCTTATCAGGCTTTTTCTCAACAAAATCTTTCGCCTGAGCGATATCAAGAGCGTTCCAGATATCCTCGTCCGTGGCGTTTTTATCACGCCACTGCATATTGTGTCTTATTGTTCCTTTGAAAAGTACAGCTTTCTGAGGAACAATGCCTATCATACCTCTGAGCTGTGAGAATGGGTACTCTTTTACGTCAACGCCGTCAACGAGGACTTCGCCCTGACGGACGTCATAAAATCTTGGTATAAGGTTGATAAGAGAGGTCTTGCCTGAGCCTGTACCGCCGATTATACCGATAGTTTCGCCTTTCATTGCCTTAAAGCTGATATCCGAAAGGGAGTCGGCTTCGGCTGATGCGTACGAGAAGAAACAGTTTCTAAACTCTACGCATGGGGCATTACCGTCAGTTGCGACAGGCTTATTATCCTTATCGGATACACTTGGCTCCACAGCGAAAACGTCATTTATTCTGATAGCGGAAGCCTGCATTTTGGTGATATTTGTAACGAGTATCGCCATAGCAAGGAGTGCTAAGAGTATCTGGTTCATATAGTTTACAAGGGCTATCACTTCGCCCTGTGAGATAGAGCCTGAATAAACTGTTTTTCCGCCAAACCAAATGATAGCGATGATAGCAAAGTTTACGATAACATAGGTGGCAGGGTTCATAAGGGCGGAAATTCTTCCTGCAATTATCTGCTGACGTCTAAGTTCTTCGGTATTATCAGCGAACTCTTTCTCCTCGTCTTTCTGACGGGAAAATGCTCTGATAACTCTTGCGCCTGTGAGAGTTTCGCTTGTCATAAGGTTAGTTTTATCCAGTTTTTTCTGGATATTCTTATACTGCGGTATAGTGATGTGCATTATAAGATAGATGACATAGGCAAGGCAAGGTGCGATTATCAGGAAGATAAGGGTAAGCTTCACTGAGATAGAGAATGCCATTATGATTGAGCCTAAAACGATAAAAGGCGAACGAAGAAACAGACGAAGGAGGATATTCACGCCCTGCTGTGCGGTATTGATATCCGCTGTCATTCTTGTGACGAGGGTATGGCTTCCAACGCTGTCTATTTCCGCATAGGACAGTGAATTGATATGCTTGAAAAGGTCACGTCGGAGGGCTGTTCCAAAGCCCAGGGACGCTTTTGCAGCAAAATACTGAGCAGTCAGCGAACAAGCCAGACCACAGAAGGCGAGGAGGACAAGCACGCCACCCATTTTATAGATGTAGGGCTTATCTTGATTTTTTATGCCCACGTCGATGATATTAGCCATAACGAGCGGCACTGCAAGCTCGAAGCAGGCTTCGATAAGCTTAAACAGCGGACCGATTATGCTTTCTTTTTTATAGTTTTTCAGATACCTAAAAAGCTTCAGCATTTTTCTTTCTCCCAACTAAATAAAATCATATAAATTTTATTATAACATATGTTTTTGTACATTTGTAGACGAATAAGTTAATTCTTTAAAAAAGTGGGGGATAATGCAGGGGCAAAAAGTTCGCCCGTTTTTATACACCGACATAGTTTGTGATGATTCAAGCCTTGCACCTCCGAGCGGGACGCCGAGGGCGTCGTCCCCTACAATAAATAATCATCGCCGTAGGCGATACCTTCATTCCTCATTCCTCACTCCTCACTCCTCACTCCTCACTTCTAAAAAAGGGGGTTGACAAAAGGGTGAAAGTGTGCTATAGTCATATCAATAGGTTTAAATGCTATGACGGAAATAAGTAGCCTTTTGCGAAATTTCAGAGAGCTTTCGGTCGGTGCGAGGAAGCATTTCTACAAAGTGTGAATACATTCCTGAGCTGTTCGCTGAGAAAGCTTTTGCGTAAGGCGAAACGGTTTGCACACGTTACAGTGCTATGGCTTCGCTTTCTGCTGAGCCTGTAAGGTCGGGATATTCCCGATAAACTGAGGTGGTACCACGATAATTCGTCCTCTGACAGATATTCTGTCAGAGGATTTTTTATTTATGTACCGCAAAAAAATAATACGGAGGTATAAAAAATGACTGTTTTTGAAGAACTGAAAAGAAGAGGTCTTCTCGCTCAGCTTACTGACGAGGAGGAAATAAAGGAGCTTATCAACGCCGGTAAGGCTACTTTCTACATCGGCTTTGACCCGACCGCTGATTCACTCCACGTTGGTCACTTTATGGCACTTTGCCTTATGAAGCGTTTGCAAATGGCTGGCAACAAGCCTATCGTTCTTATCGGAGGCGGTACAGCTATGATAGGCGACCCGTCAGGCAAAACAGATATGAGAAAAATGATGACAAAGGAAACTATCAACCACAATGTTGAATGTTTCAAAAAGCAGATGTCACACTTCATTGATTTTTCTGATGACAAAGCTATTATCGTAAACAATGGCGATTGGCTGCTTGACCTTAATTATGTGGACGTACTTCGTGACGTTGGCGCTTGCTTCTCTGTAAACAAGATGCTTACATTCGAGTGCTACAAGCAGAGAATGGAAAGAGGACTGACTTTCCTTGAGTTCAACTACATGATAATGCAGTCATACGACTTCTACAGACTTTTCCAGGATTACGGCTGTAATATGCAGTTCGGCGGTGACGATCAGTGGGCTAATATGCTGGGTGGCACTGAGCTTATCAGAAAGAAGCTTGGCAAGGACGCTTATGCAATGACTATCACTCTCCTGCTCAACTCTGAGGGCAAGAAAATGGGCAAGACAGAAAAGGGTGCTGTATGGCTCGACCCTGAAAAAACTTCTCCATACGAGTTCTATCAGTACTGGAGAAACGTTGGTGACGCTGATGTTATCAAGTGCCTGAAGATGCTCACATTCGTTCCTATCGAGGAGATAGAGGAAATGGAGAAACACATGAAGGGTGCTGAATACAACAAGGCTAAGGAGCTTTTGGCTTACGAGCTTACAAAGCTTGTTCACGGCAAGGAGGAGGCTGACAAGGCTGACGCTGCGGCAAAGGCTATTTTTGCAGGCGGTGGAAACAGCGACGATATGCCTAGCACGACTATTGCGGCGGCTGATCTGACTGACGGCAAGATAGGTATTCTTACGCTTCTTGTTAAGTGCGGACTTTGCCCTTCAAACGGCGAGGCTAGACGTCTTGTTACACAGAACGGCATTGCGGTGAATGGCGAGAAATTCACTGACCCTAAGGGCCTTGTTGATCTCTCTGAGCCTGTTGTTATCAAAAAGGGTAAGAAGATCTTCCACAAGGCTATTGCGGAATAATATAGTACAAAATAATTTCCACGGGTGGACAGAAGTTCACCCGTTTTTTGTATGTAAATATAAGGTATTTTGCAATATTCATAAACATTCACACAAAATACATATAAGGTTTAGCTATATTTAAAGTTATTCATATATACTTTTAATCAAAGGAAAGTTTACACGAAGCATACGAAAAAATCACGAAAAGAGGCGTGGATATGAATGGCAATCAGGAAGTGTTCAGACGTATAGAGAAAAAATATATCGTTGATGAACCGACTTATGAAAAGCTTATAAAAAAGCTCGATGGGCATTTCGTCAGAGATAGATATTACAAAAGCACTATTTGCAACATATATTATGACACACCAAGTCATCAGCTTGTGAGAAACTCCATTGAAAAGCCTGTTTACAAGGAAAAGCTGAGAGTGAGAAGCTACGGCGTACCTAATGATGAAGACATGGTCTTTGTGGAGCTTAAAAAGAAATACAAGGGTGTGGTCTACAAGAGGCGTATTGAAATGACCCTTGCACAGTCCCGTGACTTCTTTGCAGGCAGAGAGATACCTCACAGAAATCCGCAGATAGAGAACGAGCTGAAATACTTTCTCAAATTCTATGAGGGCATTGCTCCTGCTATGTATCTGAGTTATGACAGGCTTGCTTACTGCGGTGCAGAAGACCCGTCCCTTAGGCTGACCTTTGACACGCACATTCTTTACCGTGAGGAGCAAAAGGAGCTTGACAAGGGCATTTGGGGAAAAGAGCTTCTGCCTGCTGGCGTGAGGGTAATGGAGATAAAGATACCAAACGCTATGCCTCTTTGGTTATCGGCTATACTTGATGAACTGGAGATATATCCTGCGTCATTCTCAAAATACGGAACTGCATATCTTAACGAGTTTTCTGAAAAAATACATAAAGGTAAGGTGATAAGCTGTGCTTAATTCAACTACTCTTGCGGCTACTACTGTAACCACCACTGAAACGACTGTGGCGGCGATAACTACAAACGAATTTATTTTCTGCACTGCGGCTTCGTTGGTGCTTGGTCTTATAATAGCGTTTGCTTTCAACTTCAAGCAGAAAAAAACTAAGAGCTTTATGATGACGCTTGCTTTGCTGCCTGTGATAGTACAGGTAGTGATAATGCTTGTAAACGGAAACATCGGCACGGGCGTGGCTGTTATGGGTGCATTCAGCTTGGTAAGATTCCGTTCTGTACCGGGAAGTGCCATGGACATATGCGCTATATTCCTTTCAATGGCTGTCGGTCTTGCAACGGGCACGAACCACTTGGCGCTTGCTCTTATGCTTGCTGTGTGCGTGAGCCTGCTGAACATTATTTACACGCTTCTGCCTATTGGCAAAAAGAAGTCGGGTCACAAGGAGCTTAGTATCACTATCCCTGAAAGCCTTGATTACACTGAGGTATTTGACGATATATTTGAAAAGTATCTTTCAGAATGTGAGCTTGTTTCGGTAAAGACCACAAATATGGGAAGTCTTTTCAAGCTGAGATACCGCATTGAGCTAAAGAGTGACGCTAACGAAAAGAAGCTTATTGACGAACTTAGATGCAGAAACGGCAACCTTGAAATAATGTGTGCAGTGGCAGCAGACATTGAGGAACAATCATTCTGACAAAATAACAAAAGTATCCATAAGCAAAACCGCACAAGACAAAAGCGGTCTTGTGCGTTTTTTTTCAACCTTTTTTACCATACAAGGAGGTTATTTTCATGAAAATTTCAGACACAAAGAAGCTGGCGGCTATCACGGCGGCGTTTTTTCTCACGGTCACAGCTTTTCCAGGCTGTTCAGAGAGTGCAAATTCTTCACAGACCACAAGCAGTGTTTCTCAGGCGGCAAAGTCTGACATTGACGCAAGCATTGCGGCAGAGGACATTGACGTTGGATATGACGAGGAAAGCTCGGTGGGGATAACTTTTTCTGACGGCAGTGCGACCATAAGCGGTGAGGGTGCGACCGCTGAGGGGGAAACTGTTACCATTTCGCAGGCAGGCACTTACATTCTTTCAGGCACGGCGACCAACGGCAGGATAATCGTTTCAGCGGACAAGACGGCTGAAATAAAGCTTATTTTCAATGGAGTTGACATAACTTGTGCTGACAACGCTCCCCTGCTCGTGAGCAAAGCTAAAAAAGTTTATATCGTGCTGGAAGATGGCACAGAGAACGTTTTGACGGACAGTGCAAGCTACTCTTTAGGAGAAGATGACAGCAACACAGACGGTGCTATTTTCTCCAAAGCCGACCTTACTATAAACGGCAGCGGTACACTTACTGTGAATGCAAACTACAAGCACGGCATAGTTTCAAAGGACGATCTTGTTATCACTGACGGCAATATCAATGTGACCTCGGCTTCAACCGCTATGGAAGGCAAGGACAGCGTTAAGATATCTGGCGGAACATTCAACATTTCCGCAGGCACGAACGGCATAAAATCCACTAACACAGAGGCTTCTGACAAAGGCTTTATAAGCGTGACAGGGGGAAGCTTCACATTAGTCGCAAACAATGACGCATTCGAGGCGGAAACTGTGCTTTCTATCCAGGGCGGAAGCTTTGACATCACCACAGGAGGTGGAAGTGCAAACGCTTCTATGAAGTCTGACGGCACGCCAAACAGAAATTGGCAGAACAACATGGACAACGGTGGTGGTGGTCCGAACGGAATGGGCAGACCTGACGATAACGGAAACGGCACGAGAGGCGACCCGCCTGCAATGCCTACGGCTGACAACACGGGGCTTACCATAGAAACTGCTGCTAACACGACCACTGACAACACAGATACAACGGACAGCACTTCAACATCTGCAAAGGCTTTAAAGGCAGGCAGCGAGGTGAACATAAACGGCGGCGAGTTCAAGATAGATTCGGCAGACGATTCAGTACACAGCAACGGAAACATTGTTATAACAGGGGGAAACATTTCTGTGGCGTCGGGTGACAACGGAATGCACGCTAACGGAAATCTGACCATATCCGACGGCACTGTAGACATCACAAAGAGCTACGAGGGTATCGAGGGATCTATCGTGACAATAGACGGTGGCACCATATCAGTGGTATCAAGCGATGACGGAATAAACTGTGCAGGCGGCAGCGACACAGGGTCAACAGACAGAATGGGTGCTGACCAATTCTCTTCACAGGACGGTGTTGAACTTAACATTAACGGAGGAACTGTAACCATTGACGCTGACGGCGACGGACTTGACTCAAATGGCAACTTCACAATGGCAGGCGGTACAGTTTACGTTTGCGGACCTACTAACGGTGGCAACGGTGCACTTGACTACAACGGCACTGCAACTGTAACAGGGGGAACGCTCATCGCCTGTGGTGCAGTTGGAATGGAAGAAGGCTTCGGTGACAACTCCACACAATACAGTGTTCTGCACGATCTTGGCTCGACAGTTTCGGCAAACGAAAAACTGACTATCACTGACAGTGACGGCAAGGAGATCTTAAGCTTTACCCCTACAAAGACTTGGCAGAGCGTTGTATTCACAAGCGCTGACCTGAAGGAAGGCGAAACCTACACCATTACGGCAGGGTCGCAGACGGAAACCGTGACTATTGACGGCATTGTTACTTCTAATTCCAAGGGAAAGAACTTTGGCGGAGGTCATGGCGGAAGACGTGGTTTCTGATATGAACGACAAAAGGACGAACTTGGGGTTCGTCCTTTTTTATTTGGCTGGTTTATCGTACATAGTATGCAGCACGTCGTATTTTTGCAAAGCAAAAATTGCGCTGCTCCCCTACATTTGTGTAATCTAAATCGTAGGGACAAACAGTGTTCGCCAGTTTTTGCTCACCTTTGTTGTATACATACGCAAAAAAAGACCGCCTCATGAAGAAGCGGTCTTTAGTAAGCAATTTAGTTTTAGCTGTGCAAATTATGCAAGCTCAGCAAAGTACTTGATTGTTCTTACCATCTGTGATGTGTAAGAGTTCTCGTTGTCGTACCAAGAAACTACCTGTACCTCATAGAGGTCATCAGCGATCTTAGATACCATTGTCTGAGTAGCATCGAAGAGTGAACCAAATCTCATGCCGATAACGTCAGAAGAAACGATTGGATCCTCGTTGTAGCCAAATGACTCAGAAGAAGCAGCCTTCATAGCAGCGTTGATGCCTTCAACTGTTACGTCAGCACCCTTTACAACTGCTGTAAGGATTGTTGTTGAACCAGTTGGAACTGGAACTCTCTGTGCAGAACCGATGAGCTTGCCGTTAAGCTCTGGGATTACAAGACCGATAGCCTTTGCAGCACCTGTTGAGTTAGGAACGATGTTTGCAGCACCAGCTCTTGCTCTTCTCAGGTCACCCTTTCTGTGAGGACCGTCGAGGATCATCTGGTCGCCTGTGTAAGCATGGATAGTGCTCATGATACCGCTCTGGATAGGAGCATACTTGTTAAGAGCATTAGCCATAGGAGCAAGACAGTTTGTTGTGCAAGATGCAGCTGAAATGATTGTATCGTCAGCTGTAAGTGTCTTCTCGTTTACTGAGTAAACGATAGTCTTGAGGTCGTTACCAGCAGGAGCTGAGATAACTACCTTCTTAGCACCAGCATCGAGGTGAGCCTGGCTCTTAGCCTTTGATGTATAGAAGCCTGTGCACTCGAGAACTACGTCTACACCAAGGTCGCCCCAAGGACAATCCTTAGCGTCCTTTTCTGCATAAATCTGAAGAGTCTTGCCGTCAACAGTGATAGTATTAGCCTCATCGTCAGCTGATACTGTGTGGAGATTCTCACCGATCTTGCCACAGTAACCGCCCTGAGCTGTATCATACTTAAGAAGATCAGCGAGCATTGAAGGCTTTGTCAGGTCGTTGATTGCAACTACCTCGTAGCCCTCTGCGCCAAACATCTGTCTGAATGCAAGACGTCCAATACGTCCAAAACCATTAATTGCGACTTTAACTGCCATAATTAATTTACCTCCTAAAAATTTTTCTGTATTTATTATACTACATTTTTCTATACATTGCAAGTGTTTTTACAAAAAACTTAGAACTTTTTTTCTTTAAGGCAATACTGCAAAGCCACCTGCGTCCTGATTCGTCAAAGCACTGCTAAATTCTTTAAAATGTGATCAAATATTGATGATTTTTTATTGACTACCCCGACAGTTTAGGTTATAATATTTACATGAGATCTTTATGAAAGGCAGGCTAACAAAGTGGAACTGACATCTTCTGTGAAAGAGATATACGCTCAGTCTGAGGAAAACATTATCCTCACTGACGCTGAGCTTAATGTCATTTGGAAAAATCATGGCGATCTGCCTGATGTTATAGATATTTCTGCTTTATGCGATACTCCGGAAAACGCTTTCATTCTGCCTGTTGAAAAGACAGCTACCTTTGAATATAAGGGCAGGTTTGCAGACTCGGCGGCAATGCGGTTTGAACCACTGAGAGATAATGGCATTATAACGAATTATCTCATACACTATTACTCCTGCATGGACATAGAACGTCTTTCGGACAAGTCTGGGTATTTACGTTTCAAATCGAATTTTCTCGGCAACATAAGGATGGAGCTTTCTAAAATGTTAGCGATGCTTGACAGCCAAAAGGAATCCTTTTCTTCAAAAGCCGGCACTGAATATGAGCATTTTGACCATGAGGCAAGGCTTCGTATACTGAAGACATTTTCCGCAACGGTGAACATGACAGAACTTGCAAAATATTTCAGTGGCAATTTCACAACTGAATATCAGAGCCTATCAGACATATGTGGTGAGGTGTGCGACGAAGAAGGCAATTTACTTGAGGAGGACGGCTGTATTTTCAGATACTCCATTGACCCGTGCATTTATTTTGAAACAAACAAAAGCCTTATTAAAAATGTGCTTGTAAATCTGCTTGTGAACGCATATATGTACAATGACAAGGAACAACGGCAGGGGGAGCTTATCCTAAAAACTGAGGACGACAGTATAATACTGTCAGTAAGTGATAACGGCAACGGCATGACAAACGATGTATGGCAGGCGGCTATCACGCCCTTTGGCACATTCCAGAAGTACAGCAGCAGTGAGGCGCTGGGGCTTGCACTGGCAAAATGCTTTTGCGACCGTTTTGACGGTGAGCTGAGTTATCGCAGCGAGATTGGCAAAGGCACTTGTGTGACCATGAGTTTCCCATGTGACAGCCGTGGTTTGCCGAAAGAGTTCCATGTGAGCAGAATGCCACCCATACCGAACCCATACGGCAGTACCTACTGCATAATGGCTAAAGGGCTTGACCCGCTGAAATAGGGTTTGGGCAATATACAGAGCAAGTGAATAGATGGAATACAAAAAAGGCAGTGCCGATTTTCTCGGTACTGCCTTGATTATTTTATGGAAATTAGTCCTTGATGATAGACTTACCTGTCATTTCCTTTGGCTGCTCCAGACCCATGAGTTTGAGCATTGTTGGTGAAAGGTCAGCAAGCACGCCACCCTCTCTGATAAGAACATTGCCTGCGCCTGCGATAATAAGAGGTACAAGGTTTGTTGTGTGGGCTGTGAACGGAGAGCCGTCCTCTTCCATCATCTTATCTGCGTTGCCGTGGTCTGCTGTGATAAGTGCTATGCCGCCCTTTGCAAGAACTGCGTCAACCGTTTTGCCTACGCACTCGTCAACTGCTTCTACTGCTGCTACGGCTGCATCAAACACGCCTGTGTGACCTACCATGTCGCAGTTTGCATAGTTGAGGATAATTGCGTCATACTTATCAGACTCAATTCTCTTGAGAACTTCGTCACAAACAAGATATGCGCTCATTTCAGGCTGGAGGTCATAAGTTGCTACCTTTGGTGAATTGATGAGGGCTCTGTCCTCGTTCTCAAAAGGAGCTTCTACACCGCCGTTAAAGAAGAATGTAACGTGAGCATACTTCTCTGTTTCAGCGATTCTAAGCTGTGAAAGACCCTTCTTTGCGATATACTCGCCGAAAGTATTTTCAAGGCTTGCTGGCTTGAATGCAACGTCAACGTTTGGCATTGTTGCGTCATACTGTGTCATGCAGACATAGTAAAGTGGGAATCTGCCGTTTCTTCTTTCAAAGCCTGTGAAGTCGTCGTCAACGAGAGTTCTTGTTATCTCTCTTGCTCTGTCAGGACGGAAGTTGAAGAAGATAACGCTGTCGTTTGCGGATATCTTGCCGTTTTCATCGATAACTGTAGGAACAACGAACTCGTCTGTAACGTCAGCGGCATAGGAAGCCTTGATAGCGTCAACTGCGTTATCAGCCTTATTGCCCTCGCCGTATACCATTGCGTCATAAGCCTTGCCTACACGCTCCCAACGGTTATCTCTGTCCATTGCATAGTAACGTCCCATTACTGTTGCTATCTTGCCGACACCAATTTCCTTGAGCTTTTCTTCAAGCTCAGCTACGAAGTCAGCACCGCTTGTAGGAGGAACATCTCTGCCGTCCATGAAGCAATGAACGTATACCTTTGTAAGACCTGCTTTCTTAGCAAGTTCCAAAAGACCATAGAGGTGTGAATTATGTGAATGAACGCCGCCGTTTGAAAGAAGTCCGAACAGGTGGAGTGCGCTGTCGTTCTTCTTGCAGTTCTCAACGGCTGCTGTGAAAGCTTCGTTTGAGAAGAATTCACCGTCCTTGATAGACTTTGTAATTCTTGTAAGTTCCTGATAAACTATTCTTCCTGCACCGATATTTGTATGGCCTACCTCTGAGTTACCCATCTGTCCCTCAGGAAGTCCAACGTCCATGCCGCTTGCACCGATAAGAGTGTGCGGATAGTTGGCAAGAAGTCTGTCGATATTAGGCGTTTTGGCAGCTCTGATAGCGTTGCCGTAATCCTTGTGATTATAGCCGAAGCCGTCCATAATGATAAGTGCTATGGGTTTCTTTGACATATTTCTTAGTCCTTTCAACATCATTTATATTCGTATTATCCCCAATAACCGCCATTTTCAAGGAAACTCAGGACATATTCCTTAAATTCCTTGGCAGTATCGTCGCTTGTGTAATAGGTTTTTGAACCGATACGGACATAGTTGCTCTCTCCTGCTTCATAGTAGATAGCCGGGCCCTCTGAACATTTTATATCCAGCCAATCGCCGCCGACAACGTACTCATTTGAATCCGGCTCTTTTTCCTCTGCGTTTTCCATGACTTTCGTGCGGAACTCTGTTATCTTGTCGAGCAGCTCGCTGTCTGTAAACTCAACGCCGCTAAGGAGCTTACTAGAGTCCATTTTGATAGTTACATTTTCAAGCTGAGCCTCAGATGTTGTCTGAGAGCTTTCTGCCGCAGGTGCACTGCTTTCGTCAACGCTTCCGCAGGCTGCAAATGACATACACATGGATAATACTAATGCTGCAAATATTAATTTTTTCACAGTTGCGTCCCCCTGTTCAAAAAAAGCAGAGGACAGCCGCAGCCGTCCCCTGCGGAACTTTTTATTTGTTTGTTCTTGTGACGAATGATATTTTGCCCCTAGATATCCGTCTGTTAATTAGCCCTCAACAGCAGCCTGAACGATAGTGTTGAAGTCAGCAGCCTTCAGTGAAGCGCCGCCGATAAGACCGCCGTCTACGTTCTCCTTAGAAAGAAGTTCTGCGCAGTTCTTAGCGTTCATTGAGCCGCCGTACTGAATTGTAACTGCCTCTGCTGTAGCCTCGTCATAGATCTTAGCAAGTGTTGCTCTGATGAATGCGCAAACTTCCTCTGCCTGATCTGCTGTAGCTGTCTTGCCTGTACCGATAGCCCAAACTGGCTCGTAAGCGATAACGGACTTCTTAACGTCCTCTGCTGATACGCCGAAGAAATCAAGCTTTACCTGTCTTGCGATAACTTCCTCTGTGATGTTGCACTCACGCTCCCAAAGAAGCTCGCCAACGCAAACGATAGGCTTAAGACCAGCTGCAAGAGCTGCCTTTGTTCTCTTGTTTACTGTTTCGTCTGTTTCACCGAAATACTGTCTTCTCTCTGAATGACCGATAACAACGTACTCAACGCCAAGCTCAACGAGCATATCTGCTGAGATCTCGCCTGTGAAAGCACCGCTCTTCTCAAAGTGAACGTTCTCTGCGCCGATCTTTACGTTTGAACCTGCTGTTGCGTTGATAGCAGTTTCAAGGTTTGTGAAAGGTACGCAAGCGATAACTTCTACCTTGCCCTCAGCGTTTGCAACCAGTGGCTTGATAGCTTCGAGAAGCTCCTTAGCCTCAGGTCTTGTCTTGTTCATTTTCCAGTTTCCTGCAATAATTGCTTTTCTTACAGCTTTTTTCATGATAAAAAACTCCTTTATTTTTTATAGGGAACAGAAAAACTGCTCCTGCTAGTTTTCCAAGTCTATTATACAACATTCACTCGTATTTGTCAACTAATTAACAAAGAACCTCCGCTGTTTTTTACCTTATTTTTTCTTTGATCTTGGCGGTGGGAGCTGTTCATACATTGCTTCCACAAGCCCTTTGAGATAATCCTTATCATCGGTATTATCCACAAGGTACATTGGCTTTGCACCCTCATAGGGCATCTCTAACGTTATGTCTTTAAGATGATCTTCCGCAGCTTTCACGGACTTCACAAGAAGTCTGTTATCATAAATTCCACCGAATATTCTGTCCTTATAATATAATATATACTCACCAAACATTCTTCTCGCTCGGATATCTTCAAGCTCGCTGAGCTGTTCGAGTATGTATTCAAAATAACTCTCATCAGTTGGCATATTTTCTCCTTAAAGCTTGTCGATAAGCATAACAGCGCCGAAAATCCCCAGCAGCACGCCGATAGCTATCGCCGCATAACCGAACGGTGTCTTTTCCTCTTTCTGCTCTGCTTCCTTTTCTTCCTCGGTGACTTCCACCTTTGATTTTTCGTCGTCAAGATAAAACTCCTGCGGATTCTCAGGATTATACTTTATATCGATCATATCCCCTTTATTATAACCGTTGTCTGTAACTATCTGGGTATACTTTTCTCCGTTCACAGTATAACCTATTTTCCATTCAACAAAGACCTGATCTTCACCGCCGCTAAAAGACGGCATTGTTGTTTTTACCTTCTGCAAAGCCTTTGCCTGCATTGGCTCATAATGGTCTTCTTCGGGAATATTCTGTTCTTGATCCGGGAAAAACCGATAGCCTTTAAGCGCCTTGATACCGAAATATATCAGCCCTATTCCTGTAAGGAACAGAATTATCCCTCCGATTCCCTGCCAGCCAAGGTTAACGCCTGCCAAAACACTGACCTTGAAATTTTCAGCTAAAAGCATTAATTCGTTCATTCCGTCACCTCGTTTCTTTCAGAGGAATCGGGCGAGATAATGACAATATGTCCGCTTTCCGACCCGCTGTCCTCGAAGGTTTTCATATTAAAAGTATGTATGAAAGTCATTATAGAGATTACAGCAAACACCGCTGCAAAAGCTCCGAAAAAAATTCTCATGCTTATCCCGTAAACAAATTCGCCGCGGCATTCATTTTCAATTTCGGCGATACCGTCTGCATAATCCGAAAGGTAAAAATCGTCGGGATCATTCTCACCATAACATATATTTACATAGCCGTCGTTAAGAATGTTTTCGATAAATTTGCGGTAAACTATGCCGCTTTGATCTGTATATTCGATTTCAAGCTGGTTTACATAGGAAGTATACGCTCCCCTGCTTTCGGAAAAATCCTCATATTCGGATCTGCTTTCCCCTACTACCTTAGCAAACGTTTTAACATATTTACTGCAATCATCGGAACTTTCTGAATTTCCGTAACGCTTACAGCCGATCTTTACAAATCCAACTGCCGCCAGTGCCGACGCAACAGCCAATATACAGGCAAAAACAAATGCCGCAGTAATACTGCTTTGTGAATAGTATACTGTCAAAACCAAAGGTTCACGGTAAATCATTGATACCCCCATAATTAAAAAGGGGCAGGCAAATGACTGCCTGCCCCAGCTTTTAAGTCGAGCAAATATATAAATTACTTGTCGGCAATAACGTCGATACCCGGAAGAACCTTGCCCTCGAGGTATTCAAGTGAAGCTCCGCCGCCTGTTGAGATGTGTGACATCTTATCAGCAAAGCCAAGCTGGATAACTGCTGCTGCTGAGTCGCCGCCGCCGATGATAGTTGTAGCGTCTGTTTCAGCAAGTGCCTTTGCAACTGCGATAGTACCCTTTGCAAGTGTTGGGTTCTCGAACACGCCCATAGGACCGTTCCAAACAACTGTCTTTGCAGACTTAACAGCCTCGCCGAAGAGAGCCTGTGTCTTTGTGCCGATATCAAGGCCTTCCTTGTCAGCTGGGATCTTGTCAGAATCAACAACTTCTACGTCGATAGGAGCGTCGATTGGATCAGGGAAACCTGCTGCAACTGTTGTGTCGATAGGGAGAAGAAGCTTCTTGCCGAGTTTTTCAGCCTTTGCCATCATTTCCTTGCAGTAGTCGATCTTTGTATCGTCAACGAGGGAAAGACCAACTTCCTTGCCCTGTGCCTTAAGGAATGTATATGCCATACCGCCGCCGATGATAAGTGTATCGCACTTCTCGAGGAGGTTTGAGATAACGTTGAGCTTATCTGCTACCTTTGCGCCGCCGAGGATAGCAACGAATGGTCTAACAGGTGTTTCAACTGCATTTCCGAGATAGTTGATCTCTTTCTGCATGAGGTAACCAACTGCTGTTTCCTTAACGAACTTTGTAACGCCTGCTGTAGAAGCATGAGCTCTGTGAGCTGAACCGAAAGCGTCCATTACGAATACTTCGTCATCAACGAGGTCAGCAAGTTCCTTAGCGAAAGCTTCGCCGTTCTTTGTTTCCTCTGCGCCTCTGAATCTTGTGTTCTCAAGAACAACGATATCACCGTCAGCCATTTCAGCAACTGCCTTCTTAGCGTTGTCGCCAACTACTGTATCGTCAGCAGCGAATGTTACCTTTGTTTCAGGAAGAAGCTCTGCAAGTCTTGCAGCAGCAGGAGCAAGTGAGAACTTAGCCTCTGGGCCGTTCTTTGGCTTGCCGAGATGTGAACACAGAACTACCTTGCCGCCGTCAGCTACCAGCTTCTTGATAGTTGGGAGAGCAGCTGTTATTCTGTTATCGTTTGTAATAACGCCGTCCTTAAGAGGAACGTTAAAGTCAACTCTTACGAGTACCTTTTTGCCCTTTACATTAATGTCATCAACAGTAACTTTGTTTAAACCTGCCATTTTAAAGACACCTCTCAATTTAATTTTTTAATTCACGTTGTTAAAAAACTAACAACCTTACCTTTATTATATAACATACCGTCATAAAAATCAAGTATTTTTTTATAATTTTTACCCTGATTTTATAACTTTAGGCTTTTAAAGTGCGTCCACCTTTATCTCTCCGTTGTCAGCGGATATTGCCACGGCGGACACCGCTCCCTCGCCCTTGTCTATAAGCAGTTCGGCTATCTTATCCTCCACCTCGTTTCTTATGACACGGCGGATATCTCTTGCACCAAGCTTCTGACCGTATGCCTTATGTGCGATAGCTTTCAGAGCTTCATCTGTATATCTCAGGCTGATATGTTTCTCCTCCAGCGGCGACTTCATCTCGTCCAGCATAAGACCTGCTATGCCTGCGAAATTCTCCTCTGTGAGCGGATTGAACACAACTATCTCGTCTATTCTTCCAAGAAACTCAGGTCTCAGGAAATCTCTCAGGGCTTTCATTGCCTTATCCTTGGCGATATCACTGTCTGTCTTATTGAAGCCCACGCCTGTATCTCTATCAGTCGAACCTGCGTTTGATGTCATGACGATAACGGTATTTTCAAAGGAAACGCTTCTGCCCTGTGAATCGTTGATACGTCCCTCGTCAAGTATCTGGAGAAGTATGTTCATAACGTCAGGGTGAGCCTTTTCTATCTCGTCAAAAAGTACCACTGAATATGGTCTGCGGCGCACCTTTTCGGTAAGCTGACCTGCTTCGTCAAAGCCTACATATCCCGGAGGTGAGCCGATAAGCTTTGATACTGAGTGCTTCTCCATATACTCGGTCATGTCAACTCTGATAAGTGGCTCGGTGGCGTCGAAAAGCTCTTCTCCAAGGACTTTCACAAGCTCTGTTTTTCCAACGCCTGTTGGGCCGACGAAAATAAATGAAGCCGGTCTGCGGCGTTTTGAAAGCTGAACCCTTGTACGCTTTATTGCCTTTGCGACCTTATCAACCGCTTCGTCCTGACCGATAACACGCTTTGAAAGGGCTTCTTTAAGATGCTTTATCTTATCATACTCGGTCTGAGCTATCTTATTGGCAGGGATACCTGTCCAAAGCTCTATTACCTTTGAGATATCTTCCTCTGTGACCTGAACGTTTTTAAGAGTTTCTTCCACCTCTTTGAGTCTGTTCTGGATCCTGAGTATCTCGCCCTTTTCCTTTGCGATTATCTCATAGTCAGGGTCTGACTTCTGCTCATAATCCTCAACGAGTTTTTCATGCTTTTTAAGCTCCTCGTTAAGTGCGTCGAACTCCTCTATTTCAGGTGTTCTGATACTTGTGCAGGCGCAGGCTTCGTCAAGAAGATCTATCGCCTTGTCAGGGAGAAATCTGTCGTTGATATATCTTTCAGAAAGCACTGCACACTCTCTGAGCATATCGTCTGATATCTTTACTCTATGGAAATTCTCGTAATACTGCTTTATGCCTTTGAGGACTGTGATTGTGTCCTCAACTGTCGGCTCGGAAACTGTTACAGGCTGGAAACGTCTTTCAAGTGCAGAGTCCTTTTCGATATACTTTCTGTACTCCTTGAAAGTCGTTGCACCTATTACCTGTATCTCGCCTCTTGAAAGTGACGGTTTCAGGATATTTGCGGCGTTCATTGTTCCCTCATTGTCGCCTGTGCCAACAAGGGTATGCACCTCGTCGATAAAGAGGATAACGTTGCCCTGCTCTTTTACTTCCTCTACAAGACCTTTGCAGCGGCTCTCGAACTGTCCTCTGAACTGAGTGCCTGCAACAAGTGCGGTAAGGTCGAGGAGGTAAAGCTCCTTATCCTTGATATGGAACGGCACATCTCCGCCAACTATCCTCTGTGCGATACCCTCGGCAATGGCTGTTTTACCAACGCCAGGTTCGCCTATAAGGCATGGGTTGTTCTTCTGACGTCTTGACAGGATATGGATAACTCTTGATATCTCCTTATCTCTGCCCACAACGTTATCAAGCTTGCCCTCTCTTGCTTTCTGAGTAAGATTTGTGCAATAGTTGTTGAGAAATTTAAGCTTTTTCTTTTTATCCTTTGGCTTGTTCTCTCCGCCCTCATCGGTGGCTTTAGGCATACCTCCTGCGAGGTTGCTGAAAAGATTGGCTGCGTCACCGCCGAAAAGATTGCTCAGGAAGTTCGTTCCGCCCGGCTCAAAATCGTCCCCGTCGGAAGCCTCCATAAGCTGATTTGACATTGCTTCAAGGTCATCGTCTGAGATGCCCATTGCCTTCATATAATCGTCCACCTGCGAAATGCCAAGCTCCTTGGCACAAACAAGGCAAAGTCCCTCGTTCTTCTTGTGCTGAGGGTCCTTGGCGTTCATCTGTGAGATAAACACCACAGCAGGACGCTTTTTACATCTTGAACACATTAACATTTTTATTTGCTCCTTTCCTTACTGATACACCTTACGGTAATCATTTATACAGAATATCAAAGAAGTAACTGAACAGATAGGTATTTTCAAAAACAGCGCTGTTGAACTTGGGAAGCTTGTTCTCGGTGGCATTTATCACAGTGCAGACCATAAAGGCTATCAACACCAGATACAGACCGCCTTTGCAAAGACCAAGCGCCATGCCTGCAAAACGGTTTGCCGCTGTCAGACCTGCCATTCGGGTAAAAACTCCCGACAGACACAGGATAAGCCTTATGACTATCTCCATAAGCACATACACCGTCATGAACACGCAAAGCCTTATAAAAGTCAGAGCGATCGGTCGGAAAATGTTCTTTTCCAGATACTCAGCACCCGTTCTGCCGCCCTCAGAGAGAGCCTTTACGGCTTCGTCTATCTGCTCGGCAGTGAATTTCACCGCCTTAGACAGACTTTTTCCAAGCTTATTGCCCTCCAGCTTTTCGCTGAGCTTTTGGGGCATAACGCTGTGGATATACTCTGAAAGCTCCTCGCCCTTTTGCTGAGCGGTATCAAAGTCTGTTCCCTTTGAAACAAGCAGCTTTTCGGTATTCTCCGCAAGAGTGCCAGCCCCTGACAGGACGTTTTTTATCTCCTCATCTGAAAGGTCGATATCAACGCCCTCGTTTTTCAGTTCATTGCTCACAAGCTTTGAAAGATCCGTCTGTTCAGCAGCGTTTTCAAGGCTCGTTATAAGCTGTGTTTTAAAATATTTGTTATATACATTTTCAGCCGACATATTGGCTATAAGAAAAGCCACAAGAACGGCTGCCACTGTTCCGAGCATTGTGATGACATATCTCACAAAGCCCTTACAGTATCCTGTCAGAGCGGTCACGATAAGGATCATTATAACTGCTCCGTCAAAAAAATATGCCATATTTTCCTGCCTTTCGTCAGGTCTCGAAAGCTATTTTGTTTATCTCATGCAGACCCAGGAAATAAACGCTGTCGTTGAGGTAAACAAAGTCAAGATACTCAGAGGACACTGCCGCTGTTGCAAGTAGATTTCCTGCACTGTCATAGGCTTCTATATTATCCTCGCCGAGTAGGATCACCTTCTTGTTCTCTGCGGTCATTTTCTTAGGCTTGCCGCTTTGAGTATAAACAATGCTGTCAGGCTTATCTCCGTCAGAGTCCGAACGGAACACCGCAAGAGTTCCTGTTTTACGCTGTATGCCGTCAAATGCTACTGCGGCAGTGGTATCTGTCAGGGCATAGTCTGAAAGCTCCTCAGGATATTCATACTGCATAAGTATTTTACCATTGCTGTCAAGCTTGTAAAAGCAGGTATCGCCCACTACCCAATAATCGCCGTTATCGTTTCGCTGAACGGCAACTGCGAGAGTTTCAAGCTGTTCGCTCTTCATCTTCTCCTCTGTGCTGTCAAAGGTCACATAATAGATGACCGAGCGTAACGCTCCGCCACTGCTTGAAAATGTTGAGATACAACAGCCGCTTCCGTCCTTATCAAAGCTTATATCAAGTATTCTTCGTGAGCTTGACCACTGATATATCTCTGCTCCCGAGGAGTCATAAACTGTCAGCACTGCGGCATATTTCTCAGTCTGGGTGACCACTGCAACTGTGCTGTCAGGGGCTATCTCCGCCAAAAGTATAGACTGGTCTATATCCTTTGAGAGCAGATCGCCCTTTTTATTCAGCACTCTGAAAGAATTTCCACCGTTATCATAAACAAGCACACGCTTTCCAGATGTTCTTACAACAGGGTTTGCAAAGTTGTGAGAATTATCCGATATCTTATTGCCAGACTCGTCATAAAAAGCAATGTTCCTGTCGTCAACTCGAACTATACCGTCGGAAAGCTGTTTTATAACATTAACTGAGCTTTCATCAAAGGTCAGCGGGAAATTTCCGCTTTGCTTTTTGCCGTCGTTTACTATAGTGGCATGAGGTCTGTCCAAAATGCCCTCAAGCTTCGGCACCCACACTCCTCTTGAAGCGTAAACGCCAACTCCTAAAGCGACCACCACTGCTATGGCGGCTATCTTTTTATAGAGCTTTTTGTTTTTCTCTTTCTTTCTTGCCGCTCTTATATCGGTGACGTTGGATATCTCCTCGTCAGACCTCTCGGCTTTCTCAGCCTTTTTCTCTTTTCTGCTTTTATGCTCGGATTTTTCCTCTTTGCTTTCTGAAGCCTGCTCTTTATTTTCACCGCCTGATACTGTTATCTTGCTTTCATCAGCTTTTTCAGGCTTTTCCTCCTCGGCTTTATCCTCGATGTTCGTCAGCTCTATTCTGCTTCGTGACTCCTCGGCTTCTTCCGCTTCTTTTCGGAGCTGTTCTTCCTGCTCACGTTCCGCCGCTTTCTGAGCCGCCTTTTTCTGACGCTTTATCTCTCTGAAAGTAACGTTCGGCATAGGCTCTTCTGCACCGTGGAACTCGTCACGCTGAACAAAATCCGTCTGCTTGGTTATTCTTATTGTTTTTTCTTCTTTGGTAGGCGGATTTTTCTTTCTCCGCCTGCTCTTTGATCTTTTATCATTCACCTTGTTCAGATCCTTTATCTTTATCATAATATACTTCGTTAAGATACAATCCCTGCGGCGGAACGGTCTTTCCGCCTCTTGTTCTGTCCTTTGACGCAAGTATATCGGGTATTTGAGTTTCTCCTATCTTGCCCTCATTTATAAAAATAAGCGTGCCTACCATTATCCTTACCATATTGTACAGAAAGCCGTCTCCCGAAACTGTGAATATCACAAGCTCGCCCTCACGTCTTACATGGAAAGAGAATATAGTCCTAACTGTATTCTCCTTTGTGCAATCGGTGGAACACATAGCTTTGAAATCGTGCGTTCCCACAAAATCCTGTGCCGCTTTATCCAGCTTTTTTTCGTCTATGGGAAACCAACTGCGGTAGGCTGTATCTTTATAAAAAGGATTTTTTATCTCGCTGTTATGTATAATATACTCATACTCCTTGCCGCTGCACATATATCTTGCGTGAAAATCAAGGGGGACTTTTTCGCACTCCAGCACTGAGATATCGTCCGGGAGCTTTGAATTAAGTCCGAAAACTATCCCACGGCAGGTTATTGTGGACTCTATAAGAAAGCTTGCACAAAATCTTCTTGCGTGCACTCCTGCATCTGTTCGTGAACAGCCGTTCACTGTGACTGTCTGTCCCGTCAGCGAGAGGATAGCTTCTTCAAGCACCTGCTGAACGGCAAGGGCGTTGTTCTGCCTTTGCCACCCATGATATGCTGTGCCGTTATAGGCAAGTATTATCCTGAAATTTGTCATGAGCATATCCCGTTTCTTTAGTCGAGTGTTATGGAATCTATATTGTCAAGTCTTACTATCATGGTGCTGTCGCTTTTCTTTTCGTGGACGATAAGCTTTACCCACTCGTCGTCTGCGTCAAGAATAGTACAGCTATGACCATAAATCCCGTCGCCGTCAATGGTACATTCCATACCGATAAGGTCTTTTATAATGCCTGACATTTTACTTCCCCCATTTACATTTCTCTCAAGTTTCTTGACTTTTCTTTCCAAAGTGTTAAGTCTGTCATCTTGGTCCATATCTTTAAAAACACTGCTCATAATACCCCTCCTATATGACTATATTTATGACGATAACGCCTGCAAGGAACAGCACGCAGAATATCGAGCCATAGAGATCGACTATGCTCATATGGAGCTGTTTCATTCTTGTTCTGCCCTCGCCGCCGTGATAACAGCGGCACTCCATAGCGAGAGCAAGCTCCTCGGCGTGTCTGAACGATGCCACAAAAAGCGGTATCAGCACTGGGATAAGGGCTTTGGCTTTCTGTATCAGTGAGCCTGTTTCCATATCCGCTCCTCTTGCTTTCTGTGCTGACATTATCTTGTCTGTTTCCTCGATAAGGGTAGGGATAAATCTCAGGGCAATAGTCATCATCATTGCAAGCTCATGGACAGGCACTTTTATCTTTTTCAGCGGTGAAAGCAATCTTTCGATAGCGTCTGTCAGATCGATAGGCGAGGTGGTGTAGGTAAGAAGCGAAGTGCCGACAATAAGGCAGATTATCCTTATCATCATGAACACTGCCGTATCAACGCCTTCATCGGTTATCTTGAAAAATTTCCACTCAAAATAGGCTTTGCCCGTTCTGATAAAAAGCAGATTGAGTATCGCCGTGAATATTATTATCGGCACGATAGGCTTCAAGCTTTTTAGCATGAGTTTGCCGGGTATTTTCGATATGATAAAAGTGAGAATAGTAAAAGCTATGCCCACAAGAAGTCCCCACACGCTGTTTGCGGCGAAAAGCATTACTATGAAAATCGCCGTCATTATTATCTTTATTCGTGCGTCCATTCGGTGAATGACAGAATTTCCGGGAAAATACTGTCCTATAGTAATATCCTTTATCAAGGTATATTCCTCCAATTTTCTATCTCAACTTACACAGTCCTGCTCTCTGCTCATATGGGTCAAAGGCAGTCCGCTGCTTACTTATTCTTTTTCTGCTCCAGCATTTCAAGGATGACCTTTTTCGCATAGCCAACTGTATACACATCGTCCTTTATGTCGATGCCCATGGCTTTGAGCCTGTTTATAACTCTTGTTATCTGTGGCACTGCAAGCCCCATTGACACAAGCTCCTCAGAGCGGTGGAACACCTTTACTGTATCGTCATAGCAGAAAAGATTCGATTCGTTCATGACGAGTATCTTTGAAACGTTCTTTGCGATATCTTCCATAGAATGGGATACCAGCAAAACAGTGTTTTTCATCTGCTCATGATACTCTCTTATAAGACCAAGTATCTGCTCTCTGCCCTTAGGATCAAGACCCGAAGCAGGTTCGTCAAGGATAAGCACCTTTGGGTTCATTGCCATAACGCCTGCTATTGCCACACGCCTTTTCTGTCCGCCCGAAAGCTCAAAAGGCGACTTATCAAGTATCTCAGGGCTTAGCCCTACCATTCTTGCGGCTTCTTTGACATACTTGTCTATCTGATCTTCCTTGATACCCATATTCTTAGGTCCGAATGCGATATCCTTATAACAGGTCTCCTCAAAGAGCTGATACTCAGGATACTGAAACACAAGACCCACCTTAAATCTTATAGGGCGAAGTCTTGATTTATCGTCCCACAGCCTTTCTCCGTCTATATAGACGCTTCCGCTCGTGGGCTTCAAAAGGCCGTTGAAATGCTGGATAAGGGTAGATTTGCCTGAGCCTGTATGTCCTATTATACCCACCATTTCGCCGTCATTTATCTCTATATTAACATTGTCTACGGCTGTTTTGCGAAAGGGCGTACCCTCGCCGTAAACATAAGTCAAGTTTTCCGTTTTAATTACTGCCATTGTTACTCCCTATCATTTAAGCATTTCATAAAGCTTCTGAACGCACTCGTCCTCGTGGATTATCTCGGTGGAGATGTCATAGCCTGCCCTTTTAAGCTCCCAGCAAAGCTCTGTCACCTGCGGCACGTCAAGTCCCAGATTTTTCATGGTTTCCACATTTGAGAATATCTTCTTCGGAACGTTATCCATTATGACCTCGCCACCGTCTATTACAACAACACGCTGTGCCTGTGCGGCCTCTTCCATATAGTGGGTGATAAGCACGATAGTAACGCCCTGCTCGTTGAGCATTTTGACAGTTTTCATTACCTCGTCCCTGCCGTGAGGATCGAGCATGGCGGTAGGCTCGTCAAGAAGTATACAATCCGGCTTCATTGCGATTATGCCTGCGATAGCCACACGCTGTTTCTGTCCGCCTGAAAGCTTATGGGGTGCATGAAGTCTGTATTCATACATACCGACGGTTTTAAGAGCCTCGTCAACACGCCTGCGTATCTCATTCGGCTCGACGCCCATATTTTCAAGGGCGAAAGCCACGTCCTCCTCCACGATAGTTGCAACTATCTGGTTATCAGGGTTTTGGAATACCATGCCCACCTTTTCTCTTATAGGCAAGAGGTTATTTTCGTCCAAAGTGTCCATGCCGTTCACATAGACAGCCCCCGACTCAGGAAGATTTATAGCGTTTATGCACTTTGCAAGTGTAGATTTGCCTGAGCCGTTATGACCAAGCACTGCCACAAACTCGCCTTTTTCTATGTTCAGATTTATGCCTTTAAGCACCTCCGTTTTAACAGGTGGCTCTTCAAGGTCGTTCACATAGGAAAAGTGCAGATCCTTTATTTCAATAAAACTGCTCATTTTACTTTCCTTACCAAATTTAGTTTATTCCTTATCTTCAGGCTGTTCTTTCTGTTCAGCCTTTCTTTCCTTATGCTTTTCGTAAACATTTTCGGCTTTATCTATTCCTTTATCAAGGAGCTTTTCAGCCTTGTTCTTTACCTTTTTGCCCGTTTCGCTCTCTACGAACTCATGGGCTTTTTCCTTGCCCTTTTCAAACAGCTCTCCTGCCTTGCTCTTTATCTTCTGCCCCTTTTCACTTTCAGCAGCCTCGTGAGCTTTTTCTTTGCCCTTTTCAAGCATATTTCCTGCCTTGTGTTTAAGTTCATCAAAATCAAAAGACATAACCTTTCCTCCTGTCTGAAATTTCGGTTTATACCTTATTATAATATATGGGTATGCGAACGCTGTTCGCCCCTACATATTACCCATAAGCTTTTCAATATCTTTTACTGTTGGCGGATAAAGTGCGATAGGAAACTTTTCCACCGCCGCACCTGCCACAGCACAAGCTGTTTTCACCAATGTATCGTCATCAAGACCTTTATAAAGCCCATATACAGCGCCCGCCTTAAAGCTGTCCCCAGCACCAAGTGTTGACACTACGTCTACTTTAAATGCAGGGCACATCTTTGGCACAGCACCCTTCCTGCCATACATCGCACCCATTTCACCAAGGGTAAATATCACAAGCCCGTCTGTATTATCTGTATAAAGCATGAAAAGCTCATCATAGCTTTTATCCGGATAATATTCATCAAGGTGCTGATGAGATATGCAATTTACTGCACAATGCTTATGTATATAGCTGTCATAGGCACAATCTATGGTGACGTATTTCTTGCCATATTTTACGCAATACTCAGCTATCTTATCACCAAAATAAGGGTCAGCCGCAACGCAGGCTGAATTTTTCACTGACTCCTCCGAGGGCTGTTCATAAAAAGCCTTCGGACGTGAATAAAGCTTATCCCACTCGCCAAAACAGGTGCGTGTATTTTTATCTATGATAACATAGTCGGTCACGCCTTCAAAGTCCTCCGTTACAAGCTCCGAAAGGTCAGCAGTCTTGTCTGCAAAATAATCCTTTATAAGCTTTTCATTGCCGCTTCCAAGGTGAGTACCGCCAAGCTTTACAGGCACATTCAGACTGCAAAGAACAGCCGCCGCTGTTCCGGTCTCACCACCGACAAGGTGATACTTTTCCTTTATCTCTGCCGTGCCGTCAGCCTTTGGAAAATCACCGTCAAGAAGGAACGAACAGGTAGAGATCATTTGACCGTACATATAAACATAATTCTCAGTATATTTCATGTGAACACCATACCTTACTATAGCAAAACTATTTCTGCCAAATTGCCGTTGAACCGCATGGAAGCACACCGCCTGTTGCCTCCACAGGCAATCCTATCTCATCAGCCGTGACGTTTCCGCCAAACCTAGTTCCGAGGACATCTCTCAGGATATATGCCATAACTGAGGGTGAAAGTCCTGTGGTATAGCTGTTGAGCAGGAAGAAAAGCGGCTCGTCGCTCAAAACGCCTGAGCAGGTCTTTACAAGGTCATAGATACAATCTTCAAGCTTCCATATCTCTCCGCCAGGTCCTCTGCCGTAGGACGGAGGATCCATAACGATAGCGTCATATGTCTTGCCACGGCGTATCTCACGCTGAACGAACTTTTCGCAATCGTCTACAAGCCAGCGAATAGGCTTATCGGAAAGCCCTGACGCAGCGGCGTTCTCTCTTGCCCACTGCACCATGCCCTTTGATGCGTCAACGTGTGAAACGCTTGCACCTGCTTCGGCACAGGCAAGGGTAGCTCCGCCTGTGTATGCAAAGAGGTTTAACACCTTTATCTCTCTGTCTGCGTTTCTTATTTTATCAGCCATGAAGTCCCAGTTCACAGCCTGTTCAGGGAAAAGGCCTGTGTGCTTGAAGCCCGTTGGTCTGATTATAAACTTCAAATTCTTATAGCCTATGTTCCAGCTTTCAGGCAGGCGCTTTCTGTATTCCCATTCGCCGCCGCCCTTTGATGAGCGGTGATAAACGCCGTCTGCCTTTGTCCAAAGGTCAGAACGCTTCGGTGACTTCCAGATTATCTGAGGGTCAGGTCTTACAAGCACCTTTCCGCCCCAGCTTTCAAGCTTATCTCCGCTTGAGGTGTCTATTATCTTATAGTCTTTCCAGTTTTCTGCAATTCTCATATTTTTTATCCTTATATAAAATTTACTTTTTCCACGGCCTTTTATTTTCCGTCCAGCCCTTTGCCTGCCAATATGAACTATCCGCAGGGTTCCAGCCCTTTTTGTTTGCAAAGTGGAAAATGGTGAAATACATTCTGCCCTTAGCACTGACCTTTGGCTCAAAGCTGTCGTTTTTAAGCTTTGCGGCAATGCTGTCGGTCTTTTTCTCTATCTTTGCAAGCATTTTGTCGGAAACCTTGCTCCAGCTCGTTGCGTGCACGCCGAAACCTATCTTATATATCTTCGGCACGCCCCAGAAAGAAAGGCTGTCAGCCATATCCTTGTTAGTGCTTTTCATGCCTGCACCTGCGGCTGTGGATATCACCACGGCACGTTTTGAGAACATTTTCTCCTCAGGTCTGTGGACTATCCAACGCCAACCGTAATGGTCGAGCCATGCTTTCATCGAGCCTGTGCAGTGGTAGACATACACAGGGGAAGTGAGTATCAGCACGTCTGCTTCGTCCACCGCTTTGGTGATAGGGTCGAGCTTCTCATAGTGAGGACACTTTTCTTCGCCTTTCATAAAGCAATTGGTACAGCCGCAGCAGAACTCGCCGAAATCTCTCGGCAGGAAGAACTCTGTCACCTCGCCGCCAAGTTTATCGGCTAACATTTTGCCTATATGATATGTAGAGCCTTTATGGTTTTGACCGTTTATCAAAGCTATTTTCAAAATATCACCTTACATTTTTTCGATAAGCTCCGCTATCTTGTGTGCATATTCTGTGATTATGCCTGTTCTCTTGCCCTCTATCATAACACGAACAAGTGGCTCTGTGCCTGACTCACGGACAAGTATCCTGCCCTCGTCCCCAAGCTTTTCGGAATACATCTTGATAGCGTCTGTTATCTCAGGGACTTTATCCCACATACCCTTTTTGTCTGCTGTTATCTTAACGTTCACAAGCACCTGCGGGTAGCACTCCATGCAGGAAGCAAGCTCGCTTGCCTTTTCGCCTGTGCATTTGAGGACTGTCAGAAGCTTTGTACCTGTCAGCTCACCGTCGCCTGTGTTTGCATAGTCAAGAAGAATGATATGACCTGACTGCTCACCGCCTATATTATAACCGCCTTTGAGCATTTCTTCAAGAACGTATCTGTCGCCAACCTTTGTGGTAGCGGCAACAATGCCGTTTGCCTTTGCATACTTGAAAAAGCCGAGGTTTGTCATAACTGTAACAACGCAGGTGTTGTTTTTGAGGATACCCATGTTCTTCATATATTTCGAGAAGATAGCAAGTATCTTGTCACCGTCGATAAGCTCGCCCTTTTCGTCAACTGCAAGACATCTGTCAGCGTCGCCGTCAAAGGCAAGACCGATATCGCAATGGTTATCAACAACTGCCTTTTGCAGACCCTCGATATGTGTTGAGCCGCAATCCTTATTTATATTCGTTCCGTCAGGCTTATCGTTGAGCATTATGCACTTTGCACCAAGTCCCTCGAAAATTCTCTGTGCGCACACGGAAGCTGAGCCGTTTGCACAATCAAGCGCCACACGGATACCGTTGAAATCTGTCTGAACTGTTTTCATAACGTAGCGGATATAATCCCAAGCTGCGTCCTTTTCGTAATAAACGTGACCTATATCGCAGCCGTCCTTAAGCTCTATCTTTTCAGGTGTGTCCAGGATAAGTGCTTCTATCTCGTTTTCTATCTCGTCAGAAAGCTTGAAGCCTGTGCCAGAGAAAAGCTTTATGCCGTTAAACTCAACAGAATTGTGTGAAGCGGATATCATAACGCCTGCGTCTGCGTTGTATTTCTTTACAAGCATTGCAACGGCAGGGGTAGGAACAACACCGAGTATATGAGCGTCTGCGCCAACTGAGCAGATACCAGCCACCAGTGCGGACTCCAGAATGTCGCCTGAGATACGGGTATCCTTGCCTATGATTATCTTAGCCTTGTGGTTTGTTTCCTTCGTGAGTACCATTGCGGCAGCTCTGCCTATCTGCATAGCAAGCTCACAGGTAAGCTCTGTGATAGCTACTCCTCTTGCGCCGTCAGTTCCAAATAATCTTCCCATAATAATTAGCTCCTTTTCGAGGTCATACCTCTATATTATTTTTTATTTATGTAAACTCTATATTAACACACACATTAAATTGATCCGATACAATTTTTATCAAAGACAGAAAAGTGCGGTAACGGCGACCAAAAATCGCCAATACGGAACAAGACAGAAAGTGCGGGTCCTATTCGGGCGAACACTGTTCACCCCTACAGAACAAGAAATTCATCGCCGCAGGCGATACCTTAATTCCTCACTCCTCACTCCTCATTCCTCATTCCTCATTAAGCATTCCTCACTCCTCATTCCTCATTAAGCATTCCTCACTAAGCTCACAGGTGCGTTTGTCCATCTTTAAGAAAGCCTAAGTGATCGTAAGCAAGCTGTGTCGCCACACGTCCCCTTGGGGTCTTTGAGAGGAAACCTAGCTGCATAAGATACGGCTCGCAAACGTCCTCAATGGTGACTGACTCCTCGCCAATAGCCGCCGCAAGGGTTTCAAGTCCCACTGGGCCGCCGTCATAGCCTTTTATTATCATCGTAAGCAGACGTTTGTCGAGAGAGTCAAGTCCCAGCTTGTCAACGTCCATTCTGTTGAGGGCTATCTTTGCAATGTCTGCGGTTATCCTGCCGTCACCCATGACTTCGGCAAAATCACGCACACGCCTTAAAAAGCGGTTTGCTATTCTTGGAGTTCCTCTTGAACGCTTTGCTATCTCCTCTGCACCGTCATCATCACAAGCCACGCCAAGTAAAATGGCGGAACGCTTGACGATATCGGAAAGCTGTTCTGTATTGTAAAGCTCCAAACGCTGGATAACGCCAAAACGATCTCTCAGCGGTGCAGAAAGCGAGCCTGCTCTTGTGGTCGCTCCTATAAGAGTGAACTTGTTCAGCTCTATCCTTATGGACCTTGCCGCAGGACCTTTGCCCATGATTATATCAAGTGCATAATCTTCAAGGGCAGGATAAAGAACTTCCTCCACCTGTCTTGAAAGACGGTGTATCTCGTCGATAAAAAGTACGTCACCTTTTTCAAGGTTTGTGAGAAGCGCCGCAAGGTCGCCCGGCTTTTCAATGGCAGGACCTGATGTTATCCTGATGTTCACTCCCATTTCGTGGGCGATTATGGCAGAAAGGGTGGTCTTGCCCAGACCTGGCGGGCCGTAAAGCAGAACATGGTCAAGGCTGTCGCCCCTGTTTTTTGCCGCTTGTATGTATATTTTCAGGTTCTCCTTGACCTTTTCCTGACCGATATACTCGTCAAGTGTTTTAGGTCTAAGGCTCACCTCGAAATCGTCAGTTGTTTCCGCCTGAGTTTCTTTCGGGGTGACTATCCTGTCTATATCAAAATCTCCTTTTTCGATCATTTATGGAGTTCTCCTCTCAAAATTTCGCAAGTCCGATAAGGGCTTTCTTTATTAGCTCTTCAACGCTCAAATTCGGGTCAAGCTTTGATATCACTGACATTGCCTCGCCCTCGGTATATCCAAGCACCACAAGGGCTGTGACAGCTTCTTCGACAGCTCCGCTTGGAACAGCCGCAAAGCCCTGAGCCGCATTTCCTCTGACGGATATGGTATTCTCTTTTGCCACCTTGTCCTTAAGCTCCAGGACTATCCTTTGTGCTATCTTTGTACCGATACCCTTTATCTTTGTGAAAGCCTTTGAATCCCCTGTTGCAACCGCAAGCGCAAACTGTGATGGAGTGCAGGCTGAAAGTATGGCAAGACCTGCCTTCGGGCCTACTCCGCTGACAGATATGAGCATACGGAAGCTTTTAAGCTCCTCCTTAGTTGCAAAGCCGAAAAGCTCCACCGCGTCCTCCTTTACGGCAAGATGTGTATAAAGCTTGACCTCGCTTTTGCCTGCTATCTGCTGCAAGGTGGAAAAAGTAGTTTTGCAGGCATAGCCAACGCCTGCACATTCTATTACGGCAAGGTCGCTCTCGGTATGGACGAGCTTTCCGCTAAGTGAATATATCATATTATTTCTCCTCAAAATTTTTCATAACACGCCTTGTGTTCACCGAAAGCCCGTGAGTTATAGCGATAGCCACTGCGTCCGCTGTATCGTCAGGCTTTGGGATAGCTTTAAGATGAAGCATGGTCTTTGTCATTTCCTGCACCTGCTTTTTCTCGGCACGTCCATAGCCGACTATGGAGCATTTCACCTGCAAAGGCGTATATTCATAGATTGGAATATTTCTTATTATGGCAGGAAGCAGGGTCACTCCCCTTGCCTGTGCAACGTCAATGGCGGTCTTTTCATTGGTATTGAAAAAAAGCTTTTCTATTCCCATTTCATCAGGCTTATAGGTGGTTATTATCTCAGTCATATCGTCATAGATGACTTTCAGCCGTCTGTTGAAATCCATATCCGCAGAAGTGGTTATTGCACCGTAGTCAACAACAGTGAATTTTCCGCTGTTGTATTCAAGCACTCCGAATCCCACAATGGCATAGCCCGGGTCGATACCAAGTATTCTCAAATCCACTCCTCCGTTCAATTTCAGCGCTATCCTATAATGACCCTATTATAACAACTAATTATACCATATTTTTCGGTCAAATGCAAGCAAAACGCTGAGTTTTCACCTATTTCTCACAAGGCGAAAATGTAGAAATGCCACTTTGTGAAAAGTCTGTTTTTGGCTAAACTGACTATAGAACAAAACAGCGGTCATCAGGTATGCCCCTGACACCGCTGTTATCTTTTTATGCTGTATTTTCTAAGCGGCGACTTCCACAATCTTTGGAGGATAAGACCATTGAGCGTGCCTGTGAGAATGCCGCTTATTATGAGATAAGGCAAAAGGCTGAACACCGCCCATGTGCCTGATATCACTGCCGCCGCACAAAGCTGACCTATGTTATGGAAAAAGCCGCCAAAAACTGATGTTACCCAAAGCTGGTTTTCACCAACTCTCGAAACCGCAATGCACATGGCGAGATACGCTAAAATTCCGCCTGTGAGTGAGAACGCAAAGCTTACCACAGTTCCGTAAAGCCCTGCCGCAAGGACTATCCTCAAAAGCAGCACCAAGCCTGCCTCTTTTCTGCCGATAAAAAGCATTGCTGCCATTGTGACGATATTGGCAAGCCCAAGCTTCATGCCGCCTATGGGCATGACAGGGAATTGTGCCTCCACCATGAAAATGATAAGTGACAAGGCAGTAAAAATTCCTATAAGGGTGATTTTTTGTACTGATATCTTCATGCTTCCACCCCTATATCACAGCGTCAGCAGATGTCTCGCCGACTATTTTTATCACAAGCTTGTGCGGAGCACAAATGACGGTCTGTCCTGCGTGGGATATCTTTCCTGCATGAACACAGGTCTGATTCGAGCAATCTGCGACAGACACCCAAATGCTTCCCTCACCAACGGTTATGGTATTAGTGCCGTTTTCTGTTTTTATCTCAAAGGAATACTCCTTATCGGGGGAAAGGTCAGAGATAGTCTTTATTAGCTTGCCGTTTTTATATATCTCGGCAGAATTTTCTCCGCTCTTTCCACCTGTGAGGAAAATAAATATCAGGCAAGCAGCGATAACAGCCGCAAAAACTGCCGCCCATATGAGATTCTTTCTTTTTACCACTGCCGCACTCCCCTTTTTACAGTATATCTGTTGTTATGAGTATACCACAGCCGTTCTTTTTCGTCAAGACAAACGGCAAGTGTCTGATTTTTTGTACTTAAATATTACACTAAGGTTACAATAAGGTACAAGATTTCGTACAGTTGTAACATTGCTGTAATTTTCACCGAAAAAGCCGAAAAAATTGTCGAAAATTTATCAAAATATCCTTATTCACTATTGATTTTTTGAATGGGGTGTGTTAAAATATAAGAGTTGGATATTCTATTGTTAAGAGTATGTGAACATTTGTTCTTTTTATAGACCGCCGTAGCCTGCATTATATGGGCAGATTTAACGATTGCTTGGGTGTATGTTAAATGATTTTAACCAAATCGTTGAAATTCTTGCTTTTTGCTTTTATTTTGCCAGTGGCTGTGGTATAATAATCTGAGCGTCGGCAGAGAGAGAAGCCGACAATCTCGTTAAGGAGTGTGTAAACTTGGAGAAGTTTGTTATACATGGAGGTAAGCCGCTGCATGGTACTGTGCAGATAAGCGGTGCAAAAAACGCTGCTGTTGCATTGGTTGCGGCAACTATCCTGTGCGACGAGCCGTGCGTTCTTGAGAACGTGCCTGAGATAAGCGATATAACTAAGTGCATGAAGATTCTGCGTGAAATGGGCGCAGAGGTCAGACTTTTAGATAAAAATACTATATATTTTGACACAAAGGGCATTGAAAAGCCTGAAGTGCCATATGAGCTTGCAAGAACCATGAGAGCGTCATGCTATTTTCTTGGCACACTGCTTGGAAGATTTCACGAGGCTTTTGTTCCGATGCCGGGCGGCTGTGACCTTGGCGACAGACCTATAGATCAGCATTTGAAAGCTTTCAAGGCGCTTGGTGCGTCTGACGAGATAGTGAACGGAGCTAATCATGTCACAGCAGACGAGCTTGTGGGCAATCAGATATACTTTGACTTTGTTACTGTTGGCGCAACTATGAATGCAATATTTGCCTCTGTAAAGGCAAAGGGGCTTACTATAATCGAAAATGCGGCGAAAGAGCCTCATATCGTTGACCTTGCGAACTTCCTTAACTCAATGGGTGCTGATATCAGAGGCGCAGGTACAGACGTTATCAAGATAAGAGGCGTTGATTACCTCAAAGGCGTTACCTATGCGACTATCCCTGACCAGATAGAGGCAGGCACTTATATGGTAGCAGCGGCTGCCACAAAGGGCGACGTTGTTATCGCAAATGTTATCCCTAAACACCTTGAGTCTATCACGGCAAAGCTACGCAAGGTAGGCGTAAACGTTGAGGAAAGCGACGAGAGCGTTCATGTTTGGGTGGATGGTCCGCTCGTGAAAACTTCTATAAAGACAATGCCGCACCCTGGCTTCCCTACTGATATGCAGCCGCAGTTCTCAACACTGCTGACGCTTGCAGAGGGTACGAGCATCGTTACAGACGATATTTTTGACAACAGATTCAGATATGTGGCTGAGCTTAGAAGAATGGGCGCTGACATTTCTGTTGACGGCAAGGTGGCTGTTATACAGGGCGTTGGCAAGCTCAAAGGCGCTCCTGTTGTGGCAACTGACCTGAGAGCAGGCGCTGCCATGGTGATAGCAGGACTTGCCGCAGAGGGTACTACTGAGATAGACAATATTTTCTACATCGAAAGAGGATATGAAAAGATAGATGAGAAACTCAGAGGGCTTGGAGCTGACATTCAGCGTGTTTACAAGCCTGACGCTAACGAAATGGAGCTTAGCGGCTGATTAATATTGATAACACTGCGGCGGCATATTATTTGCCGCCGTTTTTTACAGCATTTGAGAGGACATGATATGGAGCTTTTTATTTCCGACCTTGACGGAACGTTGCTTAACGGCAATGCAGAGGTGACGGAGTTCACAAGAGACACTTTGAACAGGCTCATGGCAAAGGGGCTTAACTTCACTGCCGCTACCGCAAGGACGCTTGCTTCCGCAGGAAAAATACTTTCGGGGCTTGACCTGAAGCTTCCCGTTATACTTATGAACGGTGTGCTTATTTATGATATGGCGGAGAAAAAATACGTCAAGATAAACAGCCTTTCCAGGGAGCTTTGCGGTCTTATCATAGGTCTTTCAAAAGGACTTGGTTTAGAGCCTTTTATGTACTCGGTTTCAGATAACCAGCTTTCCACAAGATATGAGAGGCTTATTTCACCTGCAATGAAGAGCTTTTACAACGAACGCAGAGAGAAATATTACAAGTCTTTCACGCAGGTCAGTGACCTTTCTCAGTACATCGACAATGTGATATACTTCACATTTATTGCAGAAAAAGAAAAACTTGCTCCGCTGTATGACTCTCTTAAAGAAAATGAAAAGCTGAACATCACATACTATTATGATGTTTATGACCCCAAGCTTTGGTATCTTGAAGTGTTCTCTTCGGTGGCTTCTAAGGAGCAGGGCGTGAGGTATCTTCGTGAGAATTACGGCTTTGACTTTGTCACGGCTTTTGGCGACAACACCAACGATCTGCCTATGTTCAAGGCGGCTGATAAAAGAGTGGCGATAAAAAACGCCTGCAAAGAGGTGCTTGAATGCTGCGACCAGGTGACAGGCACAAATGAAGAAGACGGTGTTGCAGAGTATCTTCTGAAAACTTTTGAAAGGAATTAGTTATGGCAAGGATATATCCACTTTTTTCATCAAGCAAGGGCAACAGCTCTTTTATCGGCAACAGTGACGGCGGGATACTTGTTGACGCAGGAGTTTCCTGCAAACGTCTTTGTGAGGCTTTGAAAGCTAACGAGATCGACCCTGCTGTGATACAGGGAATTTTTATCACACACACACATTCAGACCATGTTTCGGGGCTTAAAGTTCTCACGAAGAAATATCATATCCCTGTATTTGCCCAAAAGACCAATCTTGAGATACTTGTATCTGACGGCAAAATAGACTCTGCCTGTGATGTCAACGAGGTGGACGGCAATGAAGTCTGCATAGGAGATTATGCCGTAAAAGGTTTTGCCACATTTCATGATACCCCTGCAAGCTGTGGATATCAGATAAAGACCCCTGACGGCAAGCAGGTATGCGTATGCACCGACCTTGGCACTGTTACAAATGAGGTCGATATGCACCTGAGCGGTTCTGACCTTGTTTTACTGGAGTCAAATTATGATGAGTCAATGTTGAAAAATGGACCTTATCCATACGAGCTGAAAAGGCGCATCGCTTCAGACCATGGTCACCTTTCAAACTCAGCCTGCGGAGAACAGCTAAAAAAGCTTATGGCAGCAGGTACATATAAATTTATTTTAGGGCATTTAAGTCAGGAAAACAACACGCCTTTGCAGGCTGAAAACTCAGCTGTGGGAGCACTTGGGGAATACGAGCGCAACAGCGACTATATTTTACATATAGCAAAGCCTGAGGGCAGCGGAATGGCGGTGGCATTTTGATAAGGATAAATCTTATTACGGTTGGAAAGCTGAAAGAAAAATACTGGCGTGACGCAGCGGCGGAATACTCAAAGCGGCTGGGGGCGTTCTGCAAGCTTGAAATAGTTGAGCTGAACGAGTCGAGGTTATCTGACAACCCTTCTGAAAAGGAGATAGCGGCGGCGCTTGAAAACGAAGCAAAAGCCATGAAAGGCTACACTGACATCAAGGGCGCATACAATATTGCAATGTGCATTGAGGGCAAGCAGCTTTCAAGTGAAAAGCTGTCCAAAAAGCTCAGCGAATGCGGTCTGAACGGATTCAGCACAGTGAATTTCATAATAGGCTCGTCATTCGGCATTTCCCCTGAGATAAAGGCGAAAGCTGACCTGCGCTTGTCAATGTCAGAAATGACATTTCCGCACCAGCTTGCAAGGATAATGCTTTTGGAGCAGATTTACAGGGCGTTTCAGATAAGCGCTAATACAAGGTATCATAAGTGAATTTCGGGTATGACAAAACCGCCGCAGCCAAACTCGGCTGCGGCGGTAATTTTATCTGCTATGAATTTTTGTTCTTGCTGTAATACTCTGTCTGCTTATCGTAGACAACTTTCGGAGTGTAACGTTTTATTGCCTTGTTGTTTACCTTGATGTCAAGCTTTTCTACCCAGCTTGTTAATTTCTTCTGAAATTCATCGCTCTTCATTTCTTTTAGAATATCTTCATGTTTGTCCTTGGCATATTCTGTATCTCTTTCCTTAATATCGCCCTTGATAAGAATGTAATATGCGTTATCGTCCTCATAAGCTGTTGCAACGTCTGTGCTCATACCGCTTACTTCTTTGAGTATCTTGCCGTTTGTAGTGTCTTTCTGTGAATCGTCCATAGCACCGTAGTTCATCATTTTCTCATTTGCATATGGGTCAGGCTCTGATGATGAGCTGTCCGTTGACGAGTCGCTGTCTGAAGCGGAGCTTGAATCTGCTGTGCTGTCAGATACAGAAGATGTATCGTCGGAAGCCGTGGAGCTTGTGTCAATATCCGATACAGAAGAAGTGTCGTCAGAAGTCGTGCTGCTGTCTGCGGCTGATGAATCGCTGTCAGTGGCGGAGCTTGAATCTGAGGCTTTCTTTGAAGCAACATAGTCGTTGTACTCGTCTATAATGCTGTCGAAATCGTCAAACGAAACGCCCTGAGCCTTTTCAAGGAACTCATCTCTTTTTGCCTTGGCTTCCTCATTTGCAGCGTCTGCTGAGTCTGTAGAAGAATCGGTGGCTGATGATGAAGAATCAGTTGATGCTTTAGTTTTTGCAAAGGAAATGGATTTATATCTCAGGTAGTTATCATCAAGATACTTCACCATTTCATCGTCTGAAACGGCTTCCTCGCCGCCCTCTGCATAGTAGTGATCAAAAAGCTCTTCCCTCATTTTCGAGCCTTTGAGTGCAAGCTTTACAGATTCCTTTGAGATACCCTCTGACTCGTAAAACTCGCCCTGAGAATCCCATGTGCTGCTTATGCTGTCATTAATGGACTTTATATCCTCATCTGAAAGAGTAAGTCCAAGCTCGTTGAACTTGTCAACTACAGCCGCATACTCCTTAGTTGCAGTGAGAGCATAATCTGAAAGATACTCGTCAAATGCCTTTCCGTCTACCTTCTGATCGAAATAGTCCTTTTTGATGCCTTTCTGATAATACATCATCGTCATTTGATATGACATTTCTGTAAGCTCATTATAAATGTAGATTCCTGCGTTTATCTTGCTGTCACCTGCTGTCATCACATAGCTTGTGTCTGAGCAAGAGGTAAGGCTCGCAGTACAAAGCAATGCGGCAGTAAGAGCAGCCGTTATTTTTTTAGCTTTAGCCATTTTATTATCCATTTCCTTTCCGAAAAAATCGTCTTACTAACAGGCAGAAAACCGCCTTAACTTTTACATTATACTACATTTGAGCCTATAAGTCAAGTGGATACGGCTCTCTTACACGCAAAAAACGGACGATCACTGACCGTCCGTTGTAATTCACTGATATTTTATCTATTGCTATTCCCTGTTTTTATGTCTTTCCAATTTACTTGCATACATTATCTTATCCGCCTGTGTAAACATATCTTCAAGCTCGTGGATATCTGTTATATGTTTACAAATACCGCCTATACTAACGCTGACCTCAAACTCGTTACCTGCAAACCTGTTATATACTTTAAGGCGGTCGTTGACCCTTGCAGAAAATCGTTCAGGATAGTTGTCGTTATAGTCGTTACAGCCTATCACCACAAACTCATCGCCGCCTACCCTTGCACATATCTCATGATTTTTTGTTGATGCCAAAACTGCGTCTGCGATCGCTTTTATTGCAATATCACCACAGTTATGGCCAAAATTATCATTTATCTTTTTAAGGCAGTCCAGATCGCAGACAGCGATAAAAGCCTTATTTTTCGGATCTGACATTCTGTCAATAACAAACTGGATATTTTTCTCAATGCCTATTCTCGAATAAACACCTGTCATAGCGTCACGGACTGCAAGATTAGCTATGGAGTTTTGTATCCGCATTGATTCCAGAGCATTGCTTACATGATTTGTCCAATTACGATAAGTGATATCTATCGTTTTTATTTCGTCACCGTAAGACAACACAGCATAGCCATAGCAACGATCTATAAAATGTACCGGAGTTATAAAGAATGCACAAGGGCTTTCACGCTCTTCTTCCAGATCAGGAAATATCTCTTTGAGTTCAAAAGGATCATGGAGAGTTCTGCTTTTGCCGTCAACGTTTCTTATATAAAGCACCATATTTTCTGTATATTCCTTTGGAACAGCGGATATCTCACCGACTATCTCATGCTCTCCAAGGCAATCCTCATTAAGGCAGAGATAATATCTCTTCTGACCAATGATAAGATAGAGAAAATATTGTATCCTGGCCATCAGATCATCGGGATCTTTAGAGCAAGCCATTATATCGGTCATACTGCTGTCCAAAAAGTCATGATAATTCATCTTGTTCTGAGATGATAAAAGATCACGCTTTGTATAACTATAGTCCTCATGACAGCCGCAGGAAGCACCTATCTCTACCTTGCCGCCGTCCTCTATAAGACCCTGCGGTTCATCGCCTTTGATCCTTGCCTCAATGGTCATTACTGCGTTCACACCAGTTTCAAAGATCGGAGGTGAGCATGAGGTTATAGCCGGCACGCAATGGATAGCCTCATCTATTGCGTCATAACCTGCAACTATCATATCCTCAGGCACGCTCAGCCCGTTTTTCTGATATTCATGTACAACGCCTATAGCCATATAATCTCCACAGCAAACGATAGCGTCAGGCTTTTTACGTCTGCCATAGATGATATTATTTGCCACCTCTGCCGCTTTATCATACCAGAAGCCTCCGTCAAAGCAGACAAAGTCCGGATCATACTCTATGCCATGCTTTTCAAGGGCACGCTTATATCCCGCAAGACGTTCACGAGTGGTGGCAGTCTCCAGCGGACCGCTCAAAAAAAGTATCTTCCTGCATCCATGGACCTCGATAAGATGTTCTGTCAATTGCATAAAGGGTTTTTCGTCACGGGTATAAATACTTTCATAGTCCTTATAGCTTCCATCTATAAAAACCACAGGAACATGACATTTCTCATCTATATCCCTGCATATTTTGTCAAAAAGCCCAGGCATTTTTAATGTATCTGCCAGAACGATAACGCCATCGAGCTTATCATAATTTATAGCGTCATATATCTGCATTTCTCCAACAGACACTGCTTTTAAGAATGACTCTTTGACAAAGCTTGTGAAGATAAGCACATCATAGTCAAGCTGAAAAGCCTTTGTCATTACGCCTTTCAGCAATCTTTCCTGATAATAGCTTTCTGCCTCAGACAATATTACTCCAATGCGTTTTCTTCCCAAAATGTCTCACCTTCTCCATAATGTCGCATTTAGACACACTGCACCCTACCTTTGTTCAGATATTATACCACATTTGGTTTGATTTGTCAAAGTTGTTTTGTGAATTTTCGTAAATATTTTAACGACTTTTTTATTTTTGTGATAAAATTATTAAGCTATTTTCAATATTATCAATACCGTTTATTTGATTAAATTTGTTGCAAATAAACTAAACAATTCACTTAATCGTTTTCCAAATTGCGAAAATTTTCGGTAGCATGTTCATATAGACAACAAAATAAAAACTTTCAAGAATATTGTTAATAAATAAAACATCACAGAGAGATCTTTTTTACACGGTAATATTGAGCAAGATTTTTTACACGGTAATATTGAGCAAGAAAAGAACAAAAAAATTTCAAAAATATCTTGACAAGTAGAAGATCATATGGTATAATATTAAAGTCGCTTAGATAGTGTGACACATATGAAAATAATAAACTGGAGAAGTCGCCTAGCCCGGTTTATGGCGCACGACTGGAACTCGTGTATGGGTTAATAGCTCATCGAGGGTTCGAATCCCTCCTTCTCCGCCATAAGTCCACCGTAATTTTGATAGAATTGCGGTGAATTTTTATGCTATAATGAGTTAGACAAATCGGAATTTATGGAGAAAAATGAAGTATGGAACTGTGGGACGCTTATGATAGAGATTTCAAAAAGATTCAAGGTGTAACTCTGGTTCGAGGAGAGGCAATTCCGGAAGGTTTTTTTCATTTGGTCTGTGAAATAATCGTTAGACATATAGATGGAAGTTATCTCATCATGCAAAGGGATAAAAGAAAGCATTTGGGCGGAATGTGGGAGGCTACAGCGGGTGGTTCTGCTTTACAAGGTGAAGCCCCTGTAACCTGTGCCGCTAGAGAACTTCATGAAGAAACGGGAATTACCTCCGATAATTTAGTGGAAATAGGAAGGGTGCTCCACCACAACCATAAATCGTTTTATGTGGAGTATCTTTGCATTACGGATATAGATAAGGATAGTATCGTTTTGCAAGAAGGAGAAACATCTAATTATAAATGGATTACGGCTGATAGATTGCTAAAACTGTCCAGGGATGAGTTGGCAACGCAGCGTATTCTAAATTTCATTGAAGAACTTAATTTATAAATTCTGGTTTGACGTGGAGTGGCAGTGGAGTTGTCAAAAACAATGCACCCCCTCAAATCGAGAACTGCACCCCCCTCTGAACCGAAGTTGCACCCCCTTTGATGGTTTCTATCAAAATTACGGTTCTTTGCCAAAAAATCTCGTAAACACGTTGTTTGCGAGACTTTTTATTTTCTAAAGATATGACACGCAAAAAACTTCATAAAGCAAAAAATCGGACAGCCCGAAGACTGTCCGATTGAATATTTTTGTGATTATTCTATGGTCGTGATGTCGCTTCCGAACCAAGTTGTTGATATCTCAGCAAGCTTGCCGTCCTGCTTCATTTCGTGAAGGATCTCCTCGATCTTGTCGCAAAGTGCCTGATCGCCAAGTCTGAATCCGATAGCGTACTCCTCTGGGTCAAGGCCGTCAGGAAGCACCTTGTAATCCTTGCCTGTTGTGGATATCTCGTAGTTTGCAACTACTGAGTCAAGGAACGCTGCGTCAACCATGTTAAGCTCCAGCTGCTGGAGGGCTTCAACATTTGTTGCAAGCTCTGTTGTTGTCGCACCATTTGCTACAACGTCAGATGCAAGAAGTGTTTCCTGTGCTGTTGAGCCGTTCTGTACGGCAATGTTCTTGCCTGCAAGATCAGCCTGTGAAGTAACGTCGCTTGAGCCGTTTACAACGAACACCATTTCATTCTTCATGTAAGGCTCGCTCATGAGCATTACTTTCTTTCTCTCATCGCTGACAGAAAGGCCGTTCCAGATACAATCTATTGTGCCTGCATTAAGGTCCTGCTCCTTTGTATCCCAGTTTACAGAGTAAGTTTCAAGCTCTACACCAAGTCTTGAGCAAACTTCCTTTGCAACGTCGATATCAAAGCCTACGATGTTGTCGTTCTCGTCTGTGTAGCCCATTGGCTTGAATGTTGGGTCAAGACCAAGCACAAGCTTGCCTGAGTCAAGAACCTTCTGAAGTGAGTTATCCTCGCCTGTTGCAGCGGCCGTGCTGTTTGTGCCTGCTGCTGATGAAGAATCAGATGTGCTTCCGCAGCCTACAGCCAAAAGCATCATGGCAGCAGCGGAAAGTGATGCGATAGTCTTAAAAATAGATCTTTTCATTATTAACTTCCTTTCGGGTATCGTCAAAATACCATTTCATACGTTTTAACACTTTAATATAATAACATATTATAACGTCACTGTCAATTATCATTATTGCCCAAACCTTTGCAGACTGTGGGTGCTTTTTCATAGAAAATGACCGCAGATAGGCGAAAATCAGCACTTGCCCAGCTTTTTGGCTCTTTCCATGAACCTTGCATACTTGCCTATTACCGCTTCTCCCTGTGTGATACCTGCATTTTCCAGTATTTCCAAAGGCTTTTCGGGATAGTCGGCTGTATATTCAAGCTCCAACTCATAGTCTGTCAAGCCGAGATATTCGCTTTTGTCAAGGCATATCTCAACATGGTCGAAATCGGTGCAGAGCTTGCGCTGAGTATGCAAAGAGCCTGCAAGGTCAGCGGCAGGGAAATCTCTCCCCACAAGCTGTGAAAGCTCCTGTACGGTGAGCTTTTCTGGCAGGCTGTCAAGCTGTTGTTCATACTCTTTTTTCACATGAAGCGCACCGTTTTCGGATATAGGTGCTTTAAGCTGCAAAAAATATTTTTCGCCTATCTGCCTGACACGGATACTTGTCATGCCTGAATCTCTTTGCGGGATATAATAAAAATTGGTCTGCTCTATTATTTTGTTCCACTGAAAAAGCTTTTCGGCGGTCTTGTACTGCTCCTGTGTGAGAGAAATTTTTATCTCACGCTCTATATTTTCGCTCATGATATCCTCCTGCTTTAATACTTTATTATATTATAACAATATCACAATACAATGTCAACATGAATATGGTTGACAAAATCCCATAAAAATAGTAGAATTTAAGTATATGATTTTAAGGAGAGTTTGAGATGTCAAGAATATTGACGCCACAGCAGAAGATAGAGCGGAGCATCGTTACTGATTTTCGCAGAGATATATGGAACAAGTTCGTAATGGGATATGAGCGTTACGATATGATAAAGCCGGGGGACAAAATAGCGGTGTGCATATCAGGCGGCAAGGACTCAATGCTTCTTGCTAAGTGTATGCAGCATTTGCAGAAATATCAGGGAATGGATATCGGGCTGGAATTTATTGTAATGAACCCCGGTTACAGTGACGCCAACAGACAGAGAATAATCGACAATGCAAAACTTATGGGCATACCCATAAAAATGTTTGAGACGAAAGTTTTTGACATTGCATACAACACAAAACGCAACCCATGCTATCTTTGTGCAAGAATGAGACGTGGCTGGCTTTACAAATTTGCGCAGGATCTTGGGTGCAACAAGATAGCTTTGGGACATCATTTTGATGATGTTATAGAAACCATACTCATGAGCATGGTATACGGAGGACAGATTCAGACTATGATGCCGAAGCTGCACTCGAGGAACTACGCAGGCATGGAGCTTATCAGACCCCTGTACATGGTGAAAGAGGCGGACATTATCCGCTGGGTGGAGCAGAACGATCTGCATTTTATCCGCTGTGCCTGCCGTTTCACTGAGAGCTACGAGGGGTTAGAGAAAAAGGGTGAGGTATCAAAGCGTCAGGAAATGAAGGAGCTTATAGCAAAGTTTCGTGCCACCAATCCCAACATCGAAAACAATATTTTCAAGAGCGTTTATAACGTCAATCTGCGCACTGTGATACAATACGAATACAAGGGCAAGAAGTACAATTTTATGGACACATATGATGATTACGACCCAAGCGTTCAGGCAGATGACGATGATGATGAGGGAATAGAGTAAAAAAGTTGTGAAAAGGGCTTGACAAAGCGGCAGAGATAGTGTATAATATATTACTGTAATTGGTTTGCTGCTATGGCTCAGTAGGTAGAGCACGTCCTTGGTAAGGACGAGGTCACCGGTTCAAGCCCGGTTAGCAGCTCCAGCAAAACAGCTATTAAATTGCGTAAATGCGTGGTTTGATAGCTGTTTTTGTTTTGTGTGATGTTCTGTGATATTCCTTGAAAATTTACGATAAGGGACTATGTAGTGGAACATAGATTATGATGTCAAAACCTTTATTGTGTACGCAAAAACAGCCGCCTCAAACCCATAAAAAGTCCGAGACGGCTGTTTAAACTATTGCAGAAGTATGTTGTCAGCTCACATACTGTCTATATTAATTTTTTACCCTATCATCATCAATCCAGATACGAAACGCCTTCATGCCATATTGTTTAGCATAGAGTCTGCGTCCATCTTTCGACGTAATATACGCCGTGAAAATGTACATAGACATTCCCCCTTTGCAAAAAAGTTTATAAAACCCCTTGCAAACTCGAAAGAACTATGATATAATGTAATTGTTGAGAATACATTGCTGACAAACACAGTTTCGATAGCAAGTGGTATGAAAAGTCAAGTTGTGAGCTTGGCTTTTTTTGCTTTATATAGAGCAATTTCTGCTGCCTGATAAGACGTGCCAAATTCTTTTGAGATTTCTGACGGCGGCAGCGTGTATATCAGATGATCCGGCATAAGCAATTTGCTTGCAAATGTGTTAGCCTGCCATTCTGGATCACAATATGTAACAACACGTCCGCCGTCACTCCTACACAACTGCACACCTGAACTATGTAGAACATAATGTCCTAACTCGTGTGCCAATGTAAACCTGTCACGCCCACTACCATTTAAAGCTCTCTCGTAAACATCTTCACGAATAACCATAACTTTTGTGTCATTATCGAAATATGCGTACGTGTCAGGCATTTCAGCTTTATCAACATACAAGTATGAAAACTTCGGGTCTATTTCTGGTAACACAGTCTCTATGAACTCAACGATTGGGAAATATGTACAATCGTATAAGTTAAACTTTTTGCGAAGAGTATTAGTTAAAAACAGAATATTCTTCGTACTCATCGGTTCTGCAATAACTTGATTCAATAGCGATCACCTCTTATTATTTAAAATTTTAATCAAGCTGTTAATCTCATCGTTCGTAAGCGAGTCAATCTTCCGTGCAAAGATAAGTCCCAAATTTGTTTGCTCGGTCGAATACCCTACTGTGCTAATTGAGATTTCGTTTACGCTCCGGAAGTAAGCTTCCTTAAGCTTTGTTGCCTTTTCCGAATCCAAATCGTAAGCGTTTATGATCTTACCCACTAAATCTTCGGTTGGTCGTTTCTTGCCATTTTCAACAGCGGACAAGTAAGCTGATGTAACTCCAACTTTACCAGCCATATCCTTAAGCAGGAGACCATTGTCAATACGATATCTTCTGAGAAACTTGCCAATTTCTGTCAACATTTTTTACGCCCTCCCTTCGATGATACTATTATAACACATCAATTTAACTTTGTCAAGTGATTTTTCAAAAAAGCTTTCCTAAATTGTTGATGTTGTTTTAATCAGCAGTTATCAGAAATAGAACATAGTGCTTTGGTGCTTCATAACAAAGACAGCCGACAAGGAATAACCCTGTCGGCTGTCTTACTACCTATTTGATTTTTATCTTCTGCCCCACATAAATGAGGTTAGCGTTCTTGATACCATTATCCTTGACAAGCTTCGCAACAGTGGTCTTGTACCGCTTAGCGATGCCTGAGAGCGTATCACCACGCTTCACAGTGTAAGTCACTGCCTTCTTGGTGGAGCTTGTAGTCGGCTTGCTAGTCGGTCTGATAGCCTGCTTCTTGAAACCGTTCAGACCTGCCGCCTTGATCTTCGCAGGATAGTCCACATAGCAGATATCCATATCAACATTGCCGCTGATACCGCTGACTCTTCCAGTGGAGCTGTACTGCCACATACCATGAGTGCCGCCGTAGTTGCAACGTGAGCCGTACTCAGCGACCCAAAGAGCATATCTCTTAGCGACGTAGGCAGATATGTACTGCTGTAAAGGCGAACGGCTGATATACAGTCCTGCCCAATAGCCTGCGTGTTCAAGTGCATTGCAGAAAGTCTTGACAAGGCTGTTGCAAAATGCTCTGCCCTTTGCGAACTGTGAACGCTCCTCGAGATCGAAGTATATCGGATACTCAAACGTCTTGCCCTTGATAGCGTTGATACAGGTCTGAGCCTCTGCCTTTGCTTCCTCAACAGTTGCCGCATAGCTGTACCAGTAAGCACCGACTTTTAGCCCTGCCGCCTTTGCTGCCTTGTAGTGCCTCTCGAAATATGGGTCTTTCTGATTAGCGTACTTGCCGAAGCCTGCACGAATGATAACGAAATCGACCCCCGAAGCCTTGACCTTCTTGAAGTCAATGTTCTGCTGATACTGCGAAACGTCAATGCCCTTAAATGTCTTTGCCATAAAAATTACTTCCTTTCCAAATCGTCAATTCTATGATTAGCCACCTTGATTTTCTCATCAATCAAAGCATAATCCTGTTCCAGCTTGTAAGTCCGTGCAATAACGGAATTGTGCTTGTCCACACGCTCGGACAGCTTGTCTATCTTGTACTCAATGAGTTTTTGGCTATCATACTGCGCCTGTTGCATAGTCTTACGACTGTTAGATGCTATAACGAGCTGACACACTACCGCCGAAGCAGCTGTTATCAGTGCGACGATAATTGCCTCCGTCACTCGTCATCACCTGACTTTCTTTTGGCTGACTGCGTGCCGAAATAGAACGATATCACCACAGTAAACACCGTGATGAACTGCTCTGCTGAAATCGTGCGGCGAAGTGCCAACACGCAGAACACCGCTGTCAAGAACAGTGTTACAATGGACTTTACATCAATGAGTTTCGCTAACTTCTGCTTCATGGTATACCTCCTTTGTTATCATCTCATACTCCTCAGCCGTGATCCACTTGCCGACGGCGGTGTGCACCATAGCAGCCGACCACAAACGGCTGTCATAGTATCTCTTGACCTTGACGTAGTTTTTACTCATCGCCGCTCACCTCCAACTCAACACCGTTCAACATAGCCAGAAAATCAATGTTTGCCTTTATTCTGTCTATCTCGGTGACCTTTGGTTTGTTGAAATTATCTTCCGTCAGCCCTGCGGCTTTCAGCATTTCTTCTTGCAATTCTGTCATGTTGTACCTCCCACTTCTGATAGTTTCACGATATACTCTTCTTCGTTCGGAACAGGTATGCGATAACTGTCATTGCTGTTTTTGAATGTCACTGAACCGCCCGATTCAACCTCAATATTTCGCAGGAAATCGTCTGGTATTAGGGTTGAAATATCGGTGACGATTGGGGATTCCAATTCGTAATACAGCATTACGCCCTGCATTGCCTGTTTAAATGCGGCGGCGTCGGTGTAGGACGTATCGTTGACATAGATATACCCGCCAACGTTTGAAGTAGCTGATATGCCTGTTATACTGGTTTTGCCCCACGATTCATTTTGCGTTTTTGTCGAATATCTTGGACAGATGAAGTTTGGTGCAATGCCATAGCTTTTTGTCAATTTTTGCCCGGCTAAATGATGTGTTTTAAATGACACAGATTCACCTTTTTCCCACGGCAGCGTCCCCAAATCAACGCTGTCTACGCACTGAACGTATCGTTTATTCTCATAATCAACGTAGTTCTTAGCCGTTCCTGCCGACCAGCCGTAGCCAGGCAGATTGCGAATAGCTTCGGGGATAAGGTATTCGGTCTGATAGAATGGGGAATAATCGGTAGCAGTATCACCCAATTCTAGCTGAACGTCATAGACCATGCACACTATGGTATCCAATGATACAAAATCAGTGTCGGCTACGAACGTAGCTACTGCCCGATATTCTTTGCTTGCCTCATAACCTACTTCTGATTTTATCAGTGAACTATCATGTGCGTATGATGTGTTTTTTCCCTTTTGTATTGACCACCTCAAACCACCCTGATTAGCTGTATTTGATTTTACTTTGAATGACAATGTATATTTATTGCCGACAATAGTCGGAATATTTAGAACAGTTGTTGTTAAACCTTTTGTGTAAATAACACCATTTTCAACCTTGTTTACATTCGCTCCGTGATAAATTTTGTCAGTGTAGTCGAACACATTTTTTTCCTGCTCCACAACGCTCTCTGTGCCAGCGCTGACAATTTCCCCTGCGTTGTATGGATAATAGTCCGCAGGGAACATTTTCTCAAATTCTTCCACAGTTGTGGGCTCGTTTCCCGAACCGAACATGAGGGTGAGGTCTATCAGCATGACGGAAAATTTGAGTTTGTTGAAAACTGTGTCTTTATCGGAATATATAGCCGACAACCAGTTGCTATCCCAATGTTTATCCGACATTTCAAATATGAACGATTTTCCAACAATCTGTTTTTGGATTGCTGATGTTTGACAAGCAAAATCCAAAAAACTGACAAGCAAAACGCAAAAAAGTGATGAAATGTTTCAACAAAACGAAACACTCATCACTTTTTTTGAATTATCGAGAATTTTTGAAACGTATTTTTTACAGCTCTAAAATGTCATTTAAATCGCATTTTAAAAATCTGCAAATCAGCTCAAGATGTGAAAATTTGAAACCGACAGCGATGTTATTGCAAAGCTGTGAGATTGTGGACGGTCTGATGCCTGTCGCCTGCGCAAGTTCAGCCTGAGTAATGCCCCTGGAATTAAGCAAAGCCCTTAATTTTACTCTCATGATTACCTCCGGTATGTTTTTTACAACATAAATAACGAAATCCGTTATTTATTCTCTAAAAAAAATACTAGAAATTTGTGATTATTACCTCTTTGAAATCACCTGATGAAAGACTGTTATTGCGGGTGACCGCCTGAATATTGTAGTCTTTATACAGGTCTCTCACATACTTGTCATCGTTGTACGACAGTACAAATCTGCCCTTGATCTGGTGAAGAACTCTGCAGAGCCGCTCATGGTCATCCTCGGTAAATTTAACAGTGTAATGCCGCTCTGTCTTGTGGTATGGAGGATCGCAGTAGAATAAAGCTTTCTCACGGTCGTATACCTTGATAAGATCCTCAAAATCTTTGTTTTCGATCACTACTCCATCCAGTCTTGCCTCGATATCTGCGAAATTATCTGTGTTAAGCCGCTTTTTGTTGCAGCCGAACGTTCTCAGACTTGCTCCGAAGCCTGTCTTGACAAGCACATAGAACATAGCAGCCCGCTGAATGTCTGTAAATCCGGTTACAGATATGCGCTCACGGCAGTCAAGGAACATTTCCCGGCTGTTTAAATAGTATTTTATCTCCTTTTTAAGCTCATCAGAATGATATTTTAAGCATCTGAAAAAGTTGACCAAATCACTGTTGGCGTCATTATAGATCTCTAGATCAGCGTGTTTGCCTTTTGCAAAAAGTATAGACCCGCCTCCGCCGAATACATCGATAAATCTGTTGTAGCTTTCAGTAGGCGGGAAAGACTTGATGATCTTACTTTTAAGCTGGCTCTTTCCACCAATCCATGGTATTGGACTTTTCATAAATATGACCTCCTTTTAATATAGTATACAGCTCCGAGCGGATTGCCCGGAGCTGTTACTTTTAAATCTTTTTAAGCCAATCAGCAACAACATAATAATGCTTGCGACCAAGCTTGATTTTTCTCCAGTAGTGACCGTGATGAAATTCATAAAAATCATCAGCGACTTTTACCGGAGTATTATCTTCGAGAACGCCAACGATCGTTCCGGCGGTGAAGTTGCAATCGCTCCTGTAATTAAGCCTAGTGACTGTCACCATTTGGCTGTATGATGTTTCTTTTGTATCCATAAGCTACTCCTTTACTTTATCGTTGCAGACAGCTTTTTAATAAATTTAGTCCCCGCAATACCGTTCTGAGTATAGCCCCACTTTTTCAACAGAGCATTGACCGCCTTTAGGGTACCGTCTCCGAACGTGCCGTTGTTGTCAAGTTTGTACCCTGCCAGCATAAGGAGCTGTTTCAGTGCAAGAACTCCATCGGATTTATCACCTTTCTTAAAGCCCGAACTGTCAAGTACCTTAGACGTGCTTGTGTTAGTAGCCTTAAACCCGTTAAGCCCCTTAGCCTTTATCACAGATGGGTAATCCACATAGCAGTAATCCATGTCTACCGGCACGGAAACACCGCTGACCTTGCCCGTTGAACTGTACTGCCACATACCGTATGTGCCGCCGTAGTTGCACTTGCTGTTGTATTCTGCAATCCACAGTGCATAGCGTCTTGCGACATCATTTGTTATGTAAGTCTGGAGCGGACTGCGGCTGATATACAGACCTGCGAAGTAGCCTGCTTCCTCCAGCGCAGTGCAAAAAGTTTTTACCATGTCGGAGCATACCGTTTTACCGCGTGCAAAAGCTTTCTGCCACTCCAGATCAAAGTAAATCGGGTATTCAAAAGTTTTGCCCTTGATGTAATCGAGACAAAGAACTGCGTCCTGTTTCGCACCGGATACCGTTGTCTGCCATGTATAGTAATATGCACCGACGTCAAGCCCAGCTGCCTTTGCATTTTTGTAATGCGTTTCAAAAAGCGGGTCTTTTACTACACAGTTCTTCGTGTTATCCCAGTTATTGCATCTGATAATAACAAAACTGTAGCCCGCCGCTTTGACCTTTGCGAAATCTACGTTTGTCTGATACATAGAAACATCAATGCCTTTAATTGTCGCTGCCATGATAATTATCCTCCTTGTTATTTTTATAGTTTTTCTGATACTGCGTGCCGAAATAGAACGATATCACCACAGTAAACACCGTGATGAACTGCTCTGCTGAAATCGTGCGGCGCAGTGCCAGCACGCAAAACACCGCTGTCAACAATATCGTCACGATAGACTTGACGTCTATAAGCTTTGCAAATTTCTGTTTCATATCTTGCTTACTCCTTTATCTCAAAAGCAAATCTGCTTAACAGATATTTCTTATTATTGAGCAGTATAGTTTGTGTAGGTACAGCGTAGTCACAATAAGTATTGCTATCTGATATACCCTGTATATGAGAAAGTATATGATATACATTTGTAAAACCTTTGTTTTGACTGGTAGAAACTACAGGAGTAAGTGATGTTACTGACTTTTGTTGACAAAAATACCTATAAGGTGTAGACAGTACGGACATTCCGTTTGTAAAAACAGCATATTTGTCAATAGTATTAGTAGCACAACTTGTTGTCATGCCTATTTCAGTTTCTCCTGTTTCATAATTAGTTATTTCGCCAATTATTATATTTATATTAGGTCTACTAGCTGTGTTATTGTCTATACCTATAGCAACTAAATCACTTTGCTTATAAATAATCCATCTTCTTTTATCGCTTTTATAATTTGTTATGCTAACACACGGGCAAGTCAATGCTTCAGTTCTTAGGTCACACCAACCGTGTGCCGCAGTATCAGTAAATTGACCCCTTAAAAACAGTTCATCTGTTACCCAAAGCTGAAAGGTGGCATCTTTGGTATCAATACTCGCATTATCGCCCTCGAACACAACTTTCTTAAAGTCATAGACCTCGATAAGCTTCTTGACTAATCCTCTTAGTCCGTCTGTTCCCTCATATATTTTCATCTTCGACCGCCTCCGCTATGCCTATTATACCTATATTTCCGTACGCTTCTCCCACTGACACACCCACAAGGCTCTGTCCGCTCGCCATATCGGGTATAGTGTCGATAATATCCATATTGCCGTTGAAGTCCTCGATGCTGAACCTGTCCGTCCTGTCGGGCTTTTTAAGTCCGAGATTTTCCGTGAAACTAGCCAACTATACTTCCCCCTTCCGCATTTTTGCCAACTATGAGATAGTACACCTTGAAAGCGTATGTGCCGCCCTGGTCTGAGGTGTGTTCAAGGTATGCCTCCCAGTCGATGTCCCTGCCGTTGCTTGCGACTTTGTATTGAAAACTCTGCGACTTGAAGTGCTTTTTGCCCCAGTCGCACACCATAAACACCGCAGGGTTAGTGACCCCCGAGGGTATCATGCCTGTGCGTGTATTGTAAGTCCATTGTGAGCCGTTGTCGGCGTTGACCTTCATATTCACCGTGAAAGACCCCCACCGCATATACAGTGGGTAGAGCCTGTTCACAAGACTTACTATCTGCGCCGCTGTCTTTGCACGAAACACCGCTGTACCGCCGTCTAAAAGCTCGTCCGTCTGTTCGCCAGAGTACCGCAGCTCATACTCCTCCTCGCCCACTATTTCTTCAAGAGCTGCCACCCTCGCCGTGAGCTGCTGGATAAGCTCCTCGGTGGTGGGCGTTGTCTGACTTGTGTCCGCTGTATCGGCAGTATTCTCCGCCTGCGTATCAGCCGTCATTATCTCGTTATCGTCTGCCATTGTATTCCTCCTAAAGCTGTTCTTCAACGCTCAGACCCACCGCAGAAATATCGGCTGAAAGTCCGCCGTCAAAATTGAATCCTATGTTAGTTATTGGTATATCGTAGCTTTCACCGCTGTCGCTGACGTATGTTATCACGTCACCGACGTCAAATCGTGGGTCGCCAAGGCGGTGAAAAAGCTCCGTTGTATACCACGAAAAGCCGCCTATCCTATGCCACAATGACCGCAGCAGCGACATTGTCATATATGGATTTTCAAACTCCAGCACACGCCCTGCCGTGCCTGTGGTGTTGCCCAGCCGCAGAGTTTCGCTGTCGCTGACCTTGCAGATGATACCGACTATCACATTTTGCCGTTCGCTGAGTGTTGGCAGGTCGATAGTGTTATTGTCCAGTATCTTCACGCTCGAGCCGTACCATTTGCGGACGTATCTGCCGTATCGGTCAACAAAGCCGAACTCGCCTTGTGCCGAAGCGATGTAACTGAGCATTTGCCGCATTGTGGTGTCTTTTGGTATGCTCGATATTTTGAAGTCGAAGTTTGCGGTCTTTAATCTGATATGACCCTTGCCGTAGAGCCTTGCACCGCCCTTTACACGGAGCTTTGCAGGGATGGTGTAGTCGTTGCCGTTTTGCAGTCCAAGCTGCTTGCAGATATCGTCCTCGATAGCTTTGCTCCATGCAGGCAGGGTAACAGTGGGCTTGTAGACCTTGTCGGAAAAATACAACCTATCTGCAAAAGTGACCTCAGTATTTCCGCCCGACTTTTTCGATTTGACACAAGTAAACCGTCCGAGCGGTATTCTCTCTCCGTCAAGCACCTCTCCAAGCTTACTTATCTGCTCCACTGTCAGCTTTGAAAGCTCAGCGTAGGTGTAGGATTCTAGGGTGGAGTAGGTGGTCACGCCTGTGAGGTCTGCAAGGTACAGGGACAGGTCATACTCTTTGCCGAGGAAACGTGTTTCAGCATCGTTTATCTGTAATGCCCAAGACTGTGAGCACACTGCACCAAGCTCTATGTCGTCACTGAGGCTCGTTGACTGCACGTCACTGGTAGCGGACATTATGTTGTCCCCCATTATTACGCTCTCGTCGTTTTCAAGCCACATACGCCATGTGCGGCAGTAGCTTTCGATGCGTGAGGAGACGGTTGTACTTGTTGTATACATATATCCGCCTCCTACTGCATGATAAGGTCAACAGCAACGCCTTTGCAAAACTGCCGCTTTTCGTCCCAGCCGAATATTTCATAGCTTGGATCTCCTGCATAGACCCTTATTTTGATTTCATTAAAAGTCTCGTCCAAAAGTGTGGCGTTAAAAAATGGGCTATCAACATTTGAGATATACTTATTTATCTGTGCAGTCTGCTCGCCTGTGAGATGATACCATTTAATAGTGACCGTTTTCTTTATAGCCCTGATGTCTCCGACCATAAGACAATTAGCGGTGCGCCCTGCATTGCCCGACCAGATTTTATTGTTACAAAAAGTAATTTCAGCAGGAGTGGCTACCGTTTCTTCTTCAAATTTCAATCCATTTGATTTCATAGTATCCCTCCTATACTTTTATCGGCGATTTGCCGTTGCGCTTGATAAAATCATTTATATCGTCAATAACGATCTGTGACAGCACTCTGCCCTTTACTTCGATTGGTATCGTTACGCTTATTTTCTGATTGCCTACAGCTCCGCCGTAAACAGCAAGCGCCTCAAACAAAGCCTGCTTGATCGTATCCAGCGGAGCTTCGATGTTTGTGCCGCGTTTCTGGTCGCCGAGAACCGCAAGAAACTCGGAGTTCGGCGGAATTACCGCGCCGGTGGCGAGCATTGGAATCTGAGGAACTGGTATAGGGTCATAGTCCCAAAACTCATCAAATGGTGTAAAGCCTGCTATTTCAATATCACGAATATCATTAAGTATGCCATTAAGAAAATCCAGTGGAGTAGAAATAACTTTATTTATTCCGCCAATTATGCCGTTTACAACCGTTGTGAATACTCCTGTTATACCCTCTTTGATACCGTCAAAAATTTTGCCACCAGTCGAAAATACGTCCTTAACTGCTTGCCAAGCCTTTGAAAATATATCTTTAAACCAATCAGCTACCTTAATAAACGGTGATTTTATTGCAGTCCACAAATCCCTGAAAAATTGTGCTGTAGCCGAAAACGCCGATTTTATATTTGTCCACGCAGTTGTAAATATATCTCCAAACCAACTTCCTACTGCAGAAAAAATGTCTTTGATTCCTGTCCACAGATTTGAGAACCAACCTATAACGGCATTCCAGACAGACAAAATACCGTCCCAAGCTGCTTGGAAAATTCCCGTAAACCATTCTGCCACGACGGCAAATACATCTTTTATGCCTTGCCATATTCCGGCGAAAAAGTCTTTAATTGATGTCCAGACCTCTGTTACCCAGTCTACAAATTGCTGTATGGTCATTTTAAAGCTGTCCCACAAATCAATAAAAAACTGTTTTACTGTTTCCCAATTTTTGTACAGCAATACGCCGATAGCGATAAGCGCACCGATTCCTAGACATACAAGTGTGATTGGACTCGTCAAAAAATTAACTGCTACACCAAGTGCAGTAATTAACGGTGTCAATACACTTGTTCCTGCCGCCAATGCGGCAAATGCACTTACTACGCCTTGAATTATTCCGGATATTGCAAATGCCGATCCCAAAGTCCCAACTACAACAGCAAAATTCTCAACTGCAGTCTGATGATCCTTTATCCAGTCACTAATTCCGTTTAACGCAGATGTGATGCCATTTAATGCGGCTGTTATAACACTTCCGGTCCACGTTGCAAGCGGCTTCAAAAATTTATCCCATAGCCATTTACCAAGAGGCTTTAAAGCTTCGACAGCCGAGTTCAAAGTATCTATAGCCGCACTTAGCAAGTCAAGAAAATCCGGAATAACATTTTCAATAGTGAATCCTGCCATTGGCAGCAAAACATTATCCCAGAACCATTCTAGACCGTCGCCGACATTTTCAGATAATGGTTCTATTGAATCAAGCAAACTCTTAACACTTGTCAGAAGAGGTGAGAAGTCAAGTTCTGCCGCCCAGTCTCTTGTGTCTGCGGTTATTGAATTAATAGTGCTGAGAATATCGTTGAAGATATCAAGAATATCCTGAATAATACCTTTACCGGTATCATTTTCACTCCAAGCGTTCTGAAAATTTGTTTTCAGATTGGTGACAGTATTATTTATGTTTGTAAGGCTCTGGATGATGTTTTCAAAAATATCCTCGCCTGTACCGTTATTCCACACAGCTCGAAAATCGTCTGAAATTTTATGTAATAAATCCTGCCATGCTAAACAGCTGTCCATATACGACTGTATCAGAGCCGTTCCGTTGCCGTTGTCGTTCCAAGCATTTTTCAGCGCATTGGAGACATCGCCGATGATGCCTAAAATATCCTCCCAGCCACGAAGAATGTTTGAAATATATTGCTCACCCGTGCCATTATTCCATACAGTCGCCAGACTTGAGCCTATGCTTGAAAACATTCCTTTAAGACTATTAAGTGCTTGTTTTGCACTGTCAATAACTTTCTCACCATTTTTAGACCAAGCCGTCTTAAACGGATCGAAAATAGTTTTAAAAGAGGATTTTACCCACTTGAAAAAATCGGTCAGCTTTTTATCGGCATCGGATATATCAACATCTACGGAAGTGGAGATCGTACCGCTGTCTAGAGTACCGACAGCAGAAGATGTATCCGTAGCATTAGTAGATGAGCTGTCATCGCCCAGCTTGTTTATCTGGTCAAAGCTTGCAAGGCTGTTTTCATTTGCCTTCTGAGTCTCTTCAGCCGCTTTTGCCATATCAGTATAATTATCAGCTGCCTGTGAAGAACTGTCAGCAACTCCGTCTGTTGTATTCATCAATTCAATGCCAAACACCTCTGAAAGTGCTTTGACTGCTGAATTAGCAACAGCTGTTAACTTCTGCAACTCAGTTGTGATACTTTTCACAACTGTTACGGCAGCAGAAAGAACAGGTTGTCCTATAACGGCAAGCAACTGCCTCCATGATTCTTTAAGATTACCGATAACATTCTCCCAGCCGTCTGCTTCTCTGGCGGCTTGTCCTTCTGCTCCCGAAAGAGCATTAGCATCTTTGACCATTTGCAATAGTGTAAGCTGCTTTTGAGCTTCAGATAATTCAATGTATGACTTCCCATAGAGCTTATTAGCCGCTGCGTTTCGTGTAGTTTCTGTACAACTCAAGCCCAGAGCGGCATCATTTTCAAAGTTGCCCTTTAAAAACGATTTCAGTGATTCAGCGGTATCTTCCAGCGATCGGTCGTAATATGCCGCACTATCTGCTGTTACCTGCAATGCCTCTTCCATCATTTTAAGAGCGCTAACTGAATCCATACCTGCAGTTTTAGCAAAAGCATAAATAGATGTACCTACATTTTGAAGTCTTGTCTGAAGAATACTACTGTTATCAGCAACACTTTTCATAGCGCCTTCTGCAGCAGATTTTAAATTACCAAAAGTCTGCTGCATTTGAGAATTTGCAGCATTTATATCAGCAGCAGCTTCAAGTGCTTCTTTTCCACTAAATACAGTGCCAAGCGCAGCACCCATTTTTATAACAATATTTCGGAGGTTCTCAATTTGGTTACCTAAACTGTTTACACCTTTAGTAAATCCTTTTGTATCTAATTTTGTATCAAAATTTAATCTGCCGTCAATTGCCAATATTATCATCCTCCTTCCTTGACAAATTTCTCCACACGCTGTATAATAAGAAAAATATATAGCGGAGGTATTTTTATGTTTTGTTTTAAATGTGGTGTTGAAATTCCCGACGAATCAGATTTCTGTATGAAATGCGGAGCTAAAATTCCACAAAATGATAAAATTGAAATTGAAGAAGTTAGTTCGATTTCAACTATACCTATGAATACCACAATAAAATCAGCTTTTGTGTCTACCATAACAGTTTCAGAAACAGAGATTTCATATAAAAGTGGTCTCAAAAGTGAAACTATAAAAGTATCCGACATATCTGATATTAGATATACAGCAGGAACGCCTTCAGAGAACGGTCGCTTGTTTATAACGGCAAACGGAAAATCATATAACGTAATGTTTTTCTTTAATAACAATAAAAAAATTGTTGAGTTATGTAGTTACTTCTCCACGCTTACCAATAATACCTTCATACCGATGAATGTTCCATCCATTACATCACAAACGAGAGAAACACAACCTAAAGAAAAAGAGCCTAAGGAAAAAACATTATCCAAACGTCAGCGTATCAGGCAAAATAAGAAAAATGGAATAGCCTGTTGTCCAAAGTGTGGCAGTACATCATTGTCTGCAAACAAGCAGGGATATGGCATAGGAAAAGGCTTAATTGGAGCAAAGCTTTTAGATGATTCTATAGGTCTTATTGCTGGTAACATAAACTCCCGAAAAGTACACGTTACTTGTCTTAACTGCGGTCACAAATGGAAAATATAACATAAAAGGTCAGTCTTAGGGGCTGACCTTTTTGCTAATAGAACAAACTGTTTACAAAATCATTCTCTGCCTGTTCCTCAGGGGTAAGCTTGTACTTGATATCAATAAGATCCCTGTGATCACGATAAAACTCCAGCTCGTACTTTTCCAGCTTTTTGCCCTTGGCTTGCTTAGCACGGATATTAATCACTTGTGAGAAAAGCCCTTCGCCTATTTCATTGAACAGTCCAAGGAAAGTCCACCAGTGCATATATTCAACTTCTCGGATCTCTTTCCCGGCAACCTTATTAAGTGCAGGAAACATAATGCTTTCATCCTGTTCCCAGCTTATGATTGGTTTTGGATACTCTTTGGACTTAGACATATCGCCGCCGTCCAGAAACCATTTGGCTTTTTCAGCTGCCTCCTGCAGATCTTTTTGCGGTATCTGCGTATAGTCCTCCAATAATAATTGCAGACATCCATATGTCTTGTATTTATCGCTTATATCATCATCATCACACATATCAAAAATCAATAATGCAACTCTGTAATCGCTGTATATAGGATAACTTATCCCATTTACGACAAGAGCTTTCGGCAGTACTCCTATCATTTTGACAACCCTATAACAGCATTACGCTGTTTACTGTACTTATTAAGCTTTTCCTGACTCTTTTTCTTTTCCTCAGCCGACACTTTAGCGATGTACTCAAAAATGCACTGCATAAAACCAATAAACAAAGGCTGACCGTTTACAGGGGACAAACAGCTTTTATCGCCAAATACTGTCTTGCAGATGTCATACCCGAATATCTCATTTATAAGCTCTTTCACTGCACAGTCGAGCTGATCGGCAACAGCCGCAGCATCTTTAAGCTTATCAAATTCAGGATCTTCCTCGTTAAGGTTCTGCAGTTCCGTTATTTTATTAAGATCCACGTCCTTATATTTTTCTTTGATTTCTTCGGATTTTATATCAAAATTCGCCATGCGGTTAAGGAACTTAGCGTCCGTAGGGTTAATGCGTATGACCCTGTTAGGGTCGTCTCCGAGCTGTATGTTCTTGTAACCGTCATCATAATTAAGCTTTATTATTTCTGCCATGATTCTCACTCCTTAAAAATACCGGGGCGGAATTCCGCCCCATAATAAACTATCCCTCTGCGTCCGGGGTAAACACGGGCTTACCACTCGTAATTGTGATCGTACCGTGTTTACGGTTACCGCATGGCTTTATTTCAAATGGTATGGTAACTCCTCCCTGTTCGCCGCCGTATGACTGAGGCTTTATGAGACAATCCTCGATCCAAGCATCATATGGAGCTTCGGTCTTATCTATCAGCACCTCCAGCATTGTGGTCTTGCAGTCGTCACCTGTAAGACGGTTAAATGCAATATCCTTAACCTTGGGATAAATGCTGTCTCCTTTGCGGGCATAATATGGATCAACCGACATATTAGGCTCATAGCCGTTATCTACAATATCAGTTTCATCCCACACGTTTTTAACGGTTTCTGTGCTGGGACTGAGATCCATTGTCAGCTCACTGTTATCCCTGCCGACCTTAAACCAATTGGGGGTTTCACCGCCAAAAGATGCATCAATAAAATGTTTCAAATGACTACGCAAAAGCTTGTCTGTGCCTTCTGCAATAGCAAACTGTTCTGCCATAAAATATTCCTCCTAAAATCCTATAAATTCTTTTTCAAATGTGAGATGTATCTGTATCTGATACAGACCTCTGTCACCGTCTTCGTCAAGAGCCAGCAGCATACCATTGTCCGCCTTTATATTTGTGGGTATAAAGTTTTCCGCAAGATGAGGATAATTTCCGCTGCTGTTCTGATCTTCAATCCAAAAGATAAAATTCTCTGTAAAAGCCGACGCATTAAGCCTTGACAGATCATCGGCTGTGTACTCTCTGCTCTGGAGCAAAGCATTGTACTGCCATGTCTGATTGCCGCACACATCCTCGCTGAGCTTTACAAGCCCGGAGGTCTGTATACTGTAATTAACAGGCTCTGACTCGGTCTGATCTATGTGCAGATCAATATCTCCGAGATTGGGATATTGCAGCACATACTCTTTCATAGCCTCCAAAAGGCTCTTATTTCGCTCCTGCAATTCGTTTCACTCCTTTCAGTATGCCTGGAAGATGATCGGGCTTCATGCGTTCAAACCATAGCCTGCCTCGCTTGCCTCCACGGTTAAGACCCTGATTGCCCATACCCTTATTATCGTAATAATTCTTGCGGGCGTAAGGCGTGTTGTAATGCACCATGCCTGAGCCAACTACCGTTGATGTGATGCCGGATTGCTTGAGCTTACCCGTCTGCATTGGCACATAACTATCACCGCATCGTAAAACCTCGCTGTCAATATACTGCTGGACTCTGCCGCCCTTTTGCAGACCACGTCTTACGAGCAACTCATTTTGAGGAGCGACTTGTAGAGTAACCTTAATACTGTTTTTGCTCATTTTGCCGTTACCTCCATATGCTGCATATGCTTACTTCCATAATCCTTGCGTGCTACGGTGCTGATTTTGAGCGGGTTTACTGCCTTGAGCAGCTCTGTAACAGAGGTTGTCACGTCATAATCAATATCGCCTTTTACTATGTAATCGGATTTATCGACTGCAGCCGATAAAGGCATATGTATCAAAGCCCGGTCAACATCGGTCTTGCCTGTTTTTGCAATGTTTTCCGCTTCCGTATCCTGCCACCAGCATGGATAATGCTTTGTAATAAATGCACCGTCAGGCTGTTTGTGCCAGACGGTGCATACTGTATTATATCTCATTTATATCCACCCCACAGACCTAAGATTAAGGTATCTGGAGGCGGTCTTGAGCAGCACATCGGCGACATCAGTCTGAGCAGCCGAATAATTCACTGAGTAATCTCCCACCTTTTCTGAGGATATCTGATTTTCCGGCTGTACGGAGTACATGATATCCGCACAAGCGCAGCAGGCTTTGGCAAGGCTGATCTCGTCGGTCTCGGCAAAGTTCAGACTGTCAAGATATTCCGATGACCGCTCCGCAAAATAAGGATAATCCGTTTCGGAGATCTTTTTGCCGTAAAATTCAGCGGTGTAAAACGTGTAATCAGCATAAGCCATAGCCTACACCTCCGTTTCGCCTGCCGTATCTTCTGCTGCATAGACAATTGCCTGAATGATTGCGTCCTTCTTGCTTACCGAACCGAGGTCAATACCAAGTTCAGCGGCATAAGCTTTTAGTTCAGGAACTGTCATGCTTCTATAATCAATAACATCCTCATTTCCGTAATAGTCAGCAGGCGGTTCAATTGTTATTGGCTTTTCTTCAAAAGTCAATCCTACTGTCTTTGCCATAACGACACCTCCTATGCTTTGTGGTGCAGATAGATTCCCGCAGCCTTGTTTTCGTACACATCAGCCAGACCGTAGGCACGGAAAAAGAACAGCCAGCTGTCGTCCGTCTGATTTTCCTCAGGTGTAACGACCTTGTTTACCGTGTGCTTAGGATACTGGATAACCGCCGACTTCTGTATGATCATGAAGTTGATATCCTTTGCGGTAGTCGCCTTAGCAAAACCACCTGCCGTTTCATCAACGCCATCGGACTTTGTCGTGCCGTCCTTAAGATCAATTGCCGTGTAAAATCTGCTCTGCGGTACTTTTACGATCTTAGCAAAGCCGTCAAGTACAGCCTTTGATTTTGTTGTATCCACATTGATAGCAAGGTTATACAGCGTAGGAGTGATGTACAAAATACGGTTTTCGGGCGACATCTCGTCTTCGTCCATTTTGTTCTGGGCGGTGACAAGAGCCGCAAGCACATCATTTCCTGTTGCAAGAGTAGCCCCTGTCGCAACCTTTGAAATACCTGTTGTACCCGCATAGGTTGCAAATCGAAATGCATCCTGCTCTGGAGCAGACTTTGTGCGGATAAATTCGCTGGAAAGCTTGCCAAAGGCAACTCCTGCAGTTTCTTCATTGTCCATGTTGTCCACGCTGAATTTACGTCCTCTGTCATAATTAAACGTAACAGTCTCGTTTGTAAGGGTAACATCACCCTTTACATATCCGCTGCTGCGGGAGTAATCCGCAAGACCGTCCATAGAGATCTTAGGAATTATGATCTCGTTTGCGTTTGCTCCTGCTTTAACAAGCGTAGGATCGCTGTCAAGATCGGCTGTCAAAGATGCCTGCTTATATACCTCGTCAAGCAGAGCGATGTAGGTTTTAAATTTTGTAATTGCGTTTGCCATAACTATTTACCTCCGTTACTTTGCCGCAGGCAGACCCATAACGGCTCTTGCCTGTGCGTCTGTTATTGTTTCCGTTGCCGAGCCGTGATCAAGACCGGTGTCAATTCTTCCGGCAGGCTCATCGCCGTCCGCAAAGAGAAACGCCTTGTCGGTTTTAAGCTTGTCAAGCTGCTCGGTCAGACCTGTAAGCTTGCCTTCATCGTCAAGCTTGAGGAGCGATGAGTCGATCTGAGACTTGACAATGCCCACATCTCTTGCTTTTGCCCCGGCAAGGGACAGCTCCAGAGCCTTGTCAAGTTTCAGTGCGGCGATGTCGGCATTGTACTTGCTTTCCCAGTCGGACGCTGCTTTCTTAAGACCCTCAATGTCCTCGCCGTCAAATGCCTTGACCTTATCGGTAAGCTCTGAGATCGTGCCTTTTGCCGTTTCCAGTTCTGCACTAAGGTCTGTGTACTTCTGCTGTTCTGCGTTCAGCTCCACTGTGTGCTGTTCAAGCACCCTGTTTGCCTGCTCCTCGGTAATACCGAGAGCTGTTAAATCTTTCAGTTCCATAGGGATTTTTCCTCCTTAATTTAATTTTGAGTATAATAAAAACGCCCATGAAAAAGCGTTTTACTATCTTTAAAATATGGTTTTAATCGTCTGATAAAATTGAAAAAAATTTGATTATCATACAAATACATTGTATTATCGTGAATACCCATGCAGCTACATAGCAGCCTGTGGGGATTTGCCCTGTATCGAGGGCGTAAAGTAAAATGAGTGTGGATAACATACCTATTTCTCCTTTTTGGCAAAATTAAAAGCCCCCGATAGATGGGAGCTTAATTACATTGTTCAATTACTATCTTATCGGCTAATTTTGCAAGTGCTATGCCATCAAGCAAAAAGTTATTAACCAGATCTGTGCTTGAAGTGAAGTATTGTATTTTATTCAACGCTGGATTTTTATTCTGAAATCCTATTCCAATACCTTCATCAGCCCAAGTAATTATTGTTAGTTTGTACCCATTACATGAAAACATTATATCACCGCTTTCATCTATGAGCTGAATAAATTCATTTTTTTTCAAAGTAGTTCACTCCCGTCTTAACTATATCATTGTTATTAACAAGTTCTTGATCAGTAAATGATTTTGGTTTCCCATGTGGATTTTTCTTATTATAATCAAAAATATGTTTGTGAGCCCCCGTTGGATGAGCACTCGGCAAAGTATGATCATGCGTATCAATATCGACCAAAGCCTTTCCGTCAAAACCATATATACGCCTTTGAGAAACATTACCGCTAACTGTCATATCAACAATAGAATTAGGCTTACCTTTTATAGGTAAGCCGTTTTCCAAATCTGCATTATCAACGACAGTCCGATTTTTCAGCATTTCCGAATATGTCTTGTTATCTATTGTACCATCAATAATAGATTTGTCAAGTAGTTTTAACTGATAAATCTTATTACCATGTACCGCTTTCTGGGAAACACTCTTACCGAATCCAGCCACCCGAACCCTGTCATTCTGAGGATAAAGACCGTTTTTATCGCAGAATTCAGACAGCCGTTTTTCCTTAGTCTTCAGGATAGCCGAGTGGCGTTCAAATTGATTTTGCAGCTTTCGTTTAAGCACTTCGTCATCTGTTTCGGCAAGCGCACCGTCGTATGCAGCTAAACGCCTTTTGGTAGCTCGTATAGACCGCTCCATAGCACGCTGTTTCTGAGATAACTCATACTGTCTGTTGTTTTCGGTCACGTCAACAGGGAGATTAGCACGTTCGGAAATTCCCTCGAAAAACGGATAAAAATCATGTCGGCAGTTCCAGCCTTTCAAGCCGTCACCCGTTCCGTAGCCTGTGGCGGTGCTGAGTTTAGGGTATTTTTTAGATTTGCCCGAAATGCTGTAAACCTTGCCTTGCCATAAAGCGTGTGAGGGACGCGCGCCCATGTGTGCGGTGATCTCAACCAGATCGCAGTCCATTTCTGCGGCAAGATCAAGCTGCATCTGACCTGCGGTCTGACTTATGCCCGTCATTACCGCACGCCGCACTGCAACGTCTGCCCAGTCGGTCTTACCCGATGGATAAGTTACAGTCGCAATACCTTGTTTAGCAAGCTCGACAACTGCGTCGTAAATAGCATCCTGATATGTAAAAGCACCGCTTTGTACCTTTAACCATGCCTTGTCCATAAGATGAGTAACAGTTGCCTGCGAGGACTCTACCATGGACTTACACAGATTTTTTGTCATACCATTTGCATTTTTAACGCCTGCCTTAAGCGTGTTGGATAATGCCACCGACCTCAGAGCGGCGGAGCAGTCCTTGCCGTAAGTTCTGTATATCTTGGCGTCGTTGTTGATTGCCTCCTTACAGGCATCGGTGTACAGCTTTGATATCTGCCGCTTTGATTTGCCTGTAAATTCTGCAAGCATAGCAGTGATCTCTTTTGTAGACATCTTCAGCTGGCTTGCTTTGTACAACTGCCATTCCGCCGAGGGAGTAAGATAGTCCGCTTTAACAAGCTTTTTGGCAATAGACTTGATTATATCAGTCTGTACCTCGCTTACAAGATCAATCAAGTCATCTGGCAGTTTTTGTAACGTCTGAGGGGTAAGCATTACTCCTCACCGTCCTCAAAGCCCATAAGCTCATCGTCGGTAGGTTCACCGTCTGCAAGACGTGCCTTTGCCTCCTCTTCCGATTCGCCGTACCATTTAACACGATATTCCCACTTCTGCATAAGTCCCGCCGCAACATCATCCTTGTCACGCTGCCGCTCGGCATTTTCGTCTACCAGCGGACTTTGGTCAAAGACAATGGAAATATGCGCATCCTCCTTGATCTGACCGTCAATAAAGCTGTGACCTATCCAGAGCAGCGTTTTAACAAGGCTGTGCAAAAAGCTCTCAACCTTTATAAAATGCTTGTGTGCGTTTTGGATCAAGTCCTGCTTGTCGCCTGTGTACTGGGTAGCAGTTACTATAGAGCCTGCATTAAACTGATAATGCTTAGTACCAAATCCCACCTTAAAGCTGAGATAATCAAGCTGTGCCTGTATACCCGCCGTATTGTCTGCAACTCTCAGATCGGGATTATGCTCCTGCACCATACTCTTACCCGTGCCATCGTCCATAGTCTCGCCGATATAATAAAACAGTTGTTGATTTACCTCATCGGGAGCAACCTTTTTATCTCCAGACATATCTTCAAGCATATTTTTGTTTAAAAACACTTTTTTCTGTCCCAACCAAAAATCAGAGTTAAGATTATTATATGCAAGATCAACTCCCTTCAAGTTGTCAATCGCTCCGGCAAAAACCGCACAGCCCATCCCATTATTGCCGTTAATGGGATTAACGATAGCAGGTTTGCATATGGTAAACCAAGGCTTGTCTGATCCTGTATGCATTATTCTTGCAACACCGTCCGGCAGAGGTTCTTCGCTCAACAGCGATTTATCTTTTATTCCAAAGATGTGATTTTCTATGACATATTCGCCTTTTTCCAGACGGTGTATCTCAAGATACAGCTTGTTGCTGCCTTTTGTACAGATATCGGAGCAAAACGCTGCTTCGGTGATAATGCCGTTGTCCGATGATAGGACTATTATCCTATCCGCCTCAAGGTAATTTAGATCTATCCATGCGTCCGGTGACGGCAGAAGTCTGCCGTCTGAGCTTACCACAGCATTTTTAAGACGTATCACAACGGCACAAGTGCCGGAATACATCATTTTTTCCATAAGGTCGTTAGCCTGATCCCAGAAGTTGTTGCTGCCGAACACTCCGCCGTTGTCGGTATCGCCAACGATGAACTTTTCCGAGTATTCATCATCTACTTTTACAAACGTTTTGTCGTTTATTAATATGCTTGCCCAGTCCTCGCACACCTTTTTGGCCATTTTCATGGTATACATATCACGACTCTTGCGTTTTTCTCCGTTTTCAAAAGTTATCCTATGAAATGGTTCATGAAAACCCTTCCACCAGTCTTTCCATACGGATATATTATTATAATAGTCGGTCGAAATGTTATAGCCGAAGTTATTATTCAGCCAGTTTATTATCTCACTGTTCAAATGTTTTCACCTCCTGCCAGCGTTAGCGGCCTGATAAATTTGCTAAAGCTGTACTCCAGAGCGTCGGCGGTATCTATATCGCAAGTACCGTCGTCAAGACGCTCATCTCTGTCCGGAATTTTAGGATCCCATATCTGCTCCGACAAGCTTCCGATAACATTTTTGCAAATGTCAAGCACCCAAAATCTGCCCTGAACCATCAAAGACGTAAGCATAGATATTCTGTCGTTTCGTGGAGCTTTGTAGCAGTCCACGATCTTGACCATCAGTTTTGCTCTGGCACAGGCTACTCTCAGACCGTTTATTACCGCTTGGTTTTCGTTGTCCGCCCATGCAAATTTAATTAAAAGCGGATTAAAACGCATATATAACGTCTTTACAAACTTTATAAAAGCAGTGTAAATAGTATCGGGACCGACCTCGCCCTTGCCGCCGTCTATTTTGTGATCTGCAATAACGACAAGCTTTTTAAAGCCCTCAATAAAAGCCGTAGCCACGAATGTGGTCTTTGACTTGTTGCCGCCGAAGTCGATACCTATCTGTATTGATGTGATCTTGCTTTTGTCAAGCTGTGATTCGGGTATTATATACTTTTCGGGGTCGTTGGCAAAGCTCTGGAAGATAAGACCCTCTGCCGCTATCCTTAACCCCAGTATATCTCGCTTGTACCAGATAGATGTCGGATCGTACTGAGATTTTACCTCAGCCTTACGCTGATCTGAGATATTTATGTTATCGTCAATAGTAAAATGTGCGTAGTTGTATCCGCCGAGGAATTTGCGATCGGCGGCGTCCTGCTGGTACTTGTCAATGTACTCGGTGTATATCCAGCTTTTTGGATTGTCCGGGTTAAGATCCCACCATATCTTACGCTTATCTGCGGCGATAGATCTGTTAAAAGCCTCCTGCACAAATGATTTGTGATGCAGATTGATCTCAGTACCTATCCACATACCATAAGAGTTGCCTCGTATGGACTTATAACTGCTGGCAAGCATAGCGCCGGAAAAGATGACGATCCTTGTTTTAAATCCTGTATCCTTGCCCTTTATGATAAGAGCCTCATTGCCCTTGTACTTACCCCAGCGGCATTGACCTCGAAAGAAATGCTCAATACCAAAGCCGTTACAGTCGCCAAGAATGATTTTCGCATTGCCGAGTGTTGACGCCGATGCAAGATGTATCTTGTCTTTAGTAGTCTTAAGCTCGTGACAAAAAGCAAGGACGTTGTCCACTGTCTTTCCGGCTCTTACCGCTCCCTCGGCAACGTTTATCATGCAGTCCTGTGACTTTCGGATATATGCCTTATGCTTATCGCCAAAATTGTAGGGTATGGTCTTTTTGCGTTTCTCAGGCTTAGTTGTCCTTGCCATAGATATCCTCCTCAATTTCCGACGTGTCCTCCAGCTCAGGATCAGCCTTGGGATTCGGTGACCAGTTCTCTTTGTCTTTATTCTGCAAATAGCTCAGAGCGGCGGACGGATTGGGAGCGACTTTTTTTACCCTGCGCCTGATCGTTTTGCGCCCTCTGGCGTCAACTCTAACTTCTTCCTCTGCATATTCGCCGCCCAGAGCCGCCGCAAGCAAAGCTCTCTCCACTTCGGAGTTTACAAGTTCAGGATTGTCGTCCAAAAAATCCTGAAGTTCCTTGTGCCGCTTTTTATAATCTGTGGCAAGCTTTTTCCGTTCTGCCTTGTCGGAGGTATTAATAAAAGCCTCCGACAGCTCGCCGAGGCTTTGTATATCCGTCTGTATTTTTACATCATTAATGTTGCTTACAGCTGCCGACAGCGTGTCGATAGCCTGTTTTCTCTTTACATTCACATTAACACCTCCGTTCGCTCAAACTCAAACTACACGCCCGTTTTAAGGGTTTTCTCTTTCAAGTGTGAAATTATCCTAAGAATTATTTCAAAACGTGCTATAACGCCGTTAAACGCCGCTAAAATGAAATCAAACAGCAATGCTTCGCCATTCGGATATTTTTGTTTCAAAATTCCGTTGATGTCCGGCGCTATGTAATCTGAGCTTAAGCGCAGGGGACGAATCAACCTTACGCTTATGATCAGATCTTTTCCAGTTCTGCGGCAACGTCAAAGTAATGACGCCTGCCGTTTATCTCACAGTACAGCGTACAGCGTTTACGCCGCCTGCTGTATTTAACAATGCAGTGTTCTCTGCCTTTGAGCAGTCCCTCTGTGATAGTCACCTTTCCGCTGTTTATGTAACCACGGCTGACGGTAAGATTTTCGACATCAAGTATCCACCGAAGTCTGACTTCCTCGCTCATCGGCAGCGGAGTGGGCGGTCTGCCCAAAAATCTCAATACGCCGACAGTATTTTTCACGGTGTAGTAAAGCTCGTCTGTGATGCCTTCACTGTTAACAAAAACATATGTGGGAAATATCATCCGGCGTACCATGCGCCACACGCCGCCTTTACGTTCCAACAGGTCGTGAGCAGGCGCATAGGCGTTAATATTTTTATCTCTGAGAGCGGCAACAACGTCATGCTCTCTGCCGCTCTGAACATAAATAACGTAGATCATATATCGCTCCTTTTCTCCTCAAGGAACTTAGCCACATCCTTGTAAAGATCGGGACGTTCCCTTGCCATTGCCTCGAACACCATTGACTTGACCTGTTCAAAGCCCGCGTTAAGGATATCCTCGTTTTTCAGATCCATATTCTTTTTATACGCCGCAGCCTTTACAAGGCTGGTAGCCTGTTTGAGCAAGGCTTCCGGGTCTATGTTCTTCCATTTTTCTTCGGGAGTGTTCTGTATAGATTCCAACACGTTATGCGACAGCAGCCTGATTATTCCCTCGCTGGTATCGAGAGCCGGATACTTGTTTATCTCCTCCATTATGACCCTGAAATTCTCCTGAGCCATTCTGAGGGTCTCAACAGATTCATTCAAATTTGCGGCGTATCTGCAAACCGAGGATATTGATATGGGCTGATCTGTCTGATCCTTTATATAGTCTGCGATCTCCGCATATGTAAAATCGGCTTTCATCATATCTTCGACCGTTGCTTTAAGTTCCGGCGACAGCTTGTCTATTTTAGAGTGCTTTCTGCGCTTTCTTGCCATTATCCGCACCCCCTACAGCTTTATGCAGGGGTCGTTGATACCTCCGGCAAGCAGGCTGATCCCCTTTGCCGTAAGCTTTGCCTCGAGATCGTCAAAATCGCTGTCTGCCAGCGTAGACGGCTCTTTGGACAACACCGTCCTCAGATGTATGTATCCGGCTTCATAAAGATAGTTCACGCTGTCGGTAATTTCGCCCTTTGTTATATCGGGAAGAGCATACTCAACGCTCTTAAGCTTATGATACTGATATCTGAGCATATTGATAGTGCGCATAACAGAGCCGTTGTTCTCCTTAAAATTTCCCGCTCTGATAAGCTGCATCTGCTTTTCCATGTCCATGTTATTTCTCTCCTTTCATCTCCATTAAGATGTCCATGATCTTATCCAGCTTCTGCTCGGTCTTAAGCTGTTCCCGATAAAAGTCCTCTTTGGTAAGATAATTCTGCTTGACGTCGGTAATGTCTGTTTTGCACTTGTCAAATTCGTCTTTGGAGACGTAATTTTCCTTGACTTTATCCAGACCGCTTTTGCATTTATCAATGTCGTCCATAGTCCGCTTTAAAAAGTAGGTTATAATACCTATGCCGCCTGTAAGGACGAGCTGAAATACTATCGTAAATATCTCCTGACTTGTCATAAAAAAACACCCCCAATATATTTAGTACCGTTATCCGTTATATTAACTGTACCATATATATTGGGGGTGTTACAGATGAAGCGTTTCAGCGATTTTTTGCGATCACATTTCATCAAAAGTGAGTTGACCTTCCAAAGGAGCGTTCTGCTTTTCCTGTCTTACCTCAGCCGTTATACTGCGGATCGTGCGCTCGGACAGGTTATATTTGTTGACCAGATACTTGAAATTGTACCCGTTGAAATCCCTGCGTATCTTTTCGTCCCGTGCAGAGCGTATAACCGAGTCGGCTTTGGCAATGTAAATCGACAGACCGCCGTAACGCTGTACAAGCTTTTCGTAAGCTTGAGCGCCTATGCAATCGTAAATATCACGCTGTTCCGGAGTAAGATCTTCTTTGTATATATCAAGTTCCGGCACATTTCTCACCTCGTTTTGCTCTGCGCTCGGCTGTATTTACATAACGCTTTAGTTGTTCGATAAGTTTAGAACACTGCTCCTGATCGATCCAGCGGAACGGCTGTTTTTTTGATGCCGTAACGCCCAGAATTTTGTCTATCGCACCTATCAACCTGTCTCCGACGTCTGCCGACTTTGGATTTGGGTCAAGCTCTTTAAGCCTGTAGCAGTATCTCCAGCAAAGGTTCTGCTGCTCGGAAGTAGCCATACCGTTACAGCCGATCTCCTCGTTTTCGCTCTTTGAATTCTTTTTAGGCTTGGATTTATACAGCGGATGATTTGGATCGGCAAGCTTCATGCGATTGATAAGCTCGTTCTGTACAGTTTTAAAATCATTGTCATCAAGGTCTTTTACCGATTCTTTGCCTGTAATACTGTAGACCAATTCATGCAGCATATCGTCTCTGTCCTTGCCGACGATACCAAGACCTGTTCCCAAACCGTAAATCCTTTTGATCTGTTCTTTTGTTGCCATATCCAAATCACTCCTGTCCTTATTATTTTACCGCAGTAAATTTCGTTTTCGGCGTTCTTTCAACTACAACTGCACTGTCGATCATATCAACCGCACGTTCCACGATCTCATCCGTGAGCTGTTCATTATTGATCGTAAGCAGACGTTTAAGATTCTGCCAAGCAACGGCTTCGGATACAAGATATGCGTTCTCCTGCGCCGCCTTTTCGTCCAGACCGCCAAGCTTCATAAAGTTTTTTACGTCGGTCTCATATTTCGCTCCTTTAAGCTTTTTCTCCAGTGCCTTGCGGCTCTTATCGTCAAGCTCCAGTCCGTCCAGTATTTTAGCAACACTGCCGTCCTTTATGTACTCCTTGTTGTAAACGGCGGATAACAGACGTTTTGCGGATTCCGACAAGGTGTAGGTCACGTCCTCTTTTACGACATCGCCGTAAGCCTTGCCGAAGATCTCTTTAAGCATTGCAGGATACACAAGCTTAACGCTGTCGGCGTTGGTGACCGTAATAGCATTGCCCACATTGTCGCTGTAAACAGCAGATTTAAACTTTGTGTCCTGCAAATCTGCTTCCGAAGCCTTAAGTATATCAGCCTCGATGCCGTCAGCTTCTGCTTTAAGCTCCGATATTTCCGCTTTGATCTCGGCGTACCGTTTTACTTTATCAGACAGATTCATAAGCGGTCTTTACCTCCTTCACGATTTCTTCCGCACACTTTTTGCAGGTATCACGTCCTTTGATAGAGCGCACATTATCAACACTGCCGCAGTAGCAGCAGGTGGGTCTATGCTTGCGGATAAGGATACCGTCCGCTGTTTCTTCGATGTCAACAGCCATGCCGCCCGCAAAGCCTGCTGCAAGTCTGATGTCCTTGGGGATAGTTAGTCCTGCTTTGCTTGTAAGCTTTTTATGCCTTGTTTCCATAGCGATTTTACCTCCTTGTTTTCTGCACTCTGCATTTATCAGGGCTTGTGACCTGCGCCTATCGGCGGCTGCATTACAGGAGGAGCGCAGCTCCTCTTGATACCTATCCTCTCTCAAACATAGGACAGGTTTTAACAAAATATGATTTCAGATTTCTGTTTCCGTTCTGAAACACTGCATTCGTTGCAGTCTCCGTTGCTGTTACAGATATTATCACAATATCCGCATTTATCGCAGTACGGGCAGTCATCGCAGCACATCTTAACGTAAAATATGCATTCAGCACTGCCTTTCATAAAGCATTCAAAATTATTATGCATATTTAACCGTCTTACCTTTCTTCGGTTCTTCGATACGCACCATATCTATCCAGCGTATCTTATCAGTATATCTATGCACAAGGCATAGCTGCTTGCCCGTTGCCTTTGATACCATCCAGTCTGCCGGATCAAGCTTGTAATATGCGATTATCCGCTTCTGAGCTTTGGTAGGATTCTTTCCGTGCTTCATTCTTTTTGTCCTCCGTTTCATTTTGGGGTTACACCGCCATGTCCATATATTTAGCTATTGCGGACAAACCCTTGGCGGTCACATTGCCATTATCAAGGGCATTGGAATAGAGATTGACCGCTCCTCTGATAGCCTGCGGACTTTGAGCGATACGCAATAAAAATTCAACAGCCGCTGCGTCCGCTCTGATGTCCGGGAAGAGCATTTCAATATCGCTCTTTTTTATCTGTTTCACGCTGTAAAAACGTGTATTCTTCGTTCGATTGCGTATCTGAGCAAATTCAGCTTTCTGCTTTCCGCCTAGTCTGCTGACTGTAGTCTCATTACCCACAAAGCATACTCCAAGGGTCTGCCCATTTTCGTCAAAACTGTCGCATAGGCTTCTGAGAGTATCTATGGCATTTCTAGTGAGATGCTGAGCTTCGTCAACGATGATTACCATGCCGTCCGACAGCTTTGACGAAATCTCCAACCAGAGCCTGCTTACAGATCCGGAGGACACATTAAGCTTAGAGCCGATAAGCTCCAGCACGGATTTAGATGACTTGATACATGGATTGACTGTTATGTATATGCAGTTTGTACCGTGCTCACGGTAATATTGTCTGCAAGCCTGCGTTTTGCCGATGCCTGCATCACCGCAGGCTATGGCAAGTCCGCCCTGAAGCTGGCAGTTGCGTATGATCTTGTACACATTGGACGATATTGACGTGTCCTTATAGTCTGTGCCGACATAAATCTCGGCGGCTGCCTGCTTGGTCTCAAAGTATTCGATGACCTTTTTCATCTGTTTGTCAACGTCACCGTTGTAAGTGCCGGATTTAATTGCCGAGTATGAGCTGTCGGATATCCCGATCTTTTTGCAGACAGCAGCGGCGGAAAGATTCTCCGTGACCTGCAGCTGTTTAATCTGTTCCAATGCCCACTCCTGTTTTGCTGTGAGCTTTTTCATTAATCAATCACTCCTCCATTTATTTTTGCGCCTTTCGGCATTTGCGTTCATTGTATCAATATCCACGATGATTTCATCGCCGACAGCCTGTGCGAGCTGTGTCGGTTCTTCATCGGCGTGTATCATTATGACATTAGACGGCATAACGATCTTAAAGTTCTGCTTACCATGTGCCGCCTTGAGAGCAGCTGCTTCCATAAGGTCTATCTTATGCTCCGTGCTTAAGCCGTCCGTAATATTCTGAGCCTCGGCTTTGATAAATCTCTGTACTCTTCTCTGCAAAGCCATTGCATCGGAAATTTCTTCCTTGCTTTCTGTGATGTAGTCGATGAGCAGCTTGTCTGCGCATTCCCAAGTCCAGAGATAACGGTCCGACTTGTCGTATACCCTTACACTTCTGAGGTCTGCCGGATCGTATCTTACATATACCTCTTCACCCAGATGGCGGTAAGTGTTTTCATAGTCCATAAACCAGACCTTTTCGCCGGATATTTCAACAAATACACCGTTTCTCTTGATTTTCTGCACTCTTGTAGATCTCATTAACATCAAATTCAATTCAGCTTCAGGAGCTTTTCTGATGCCAACTGCCTTAATGTCCTCATTCCATACATCGATACGGCTCATGCCTTTATACTTGGTTTCAGCTCCGCCGTATTCCTGCATATTGAAATCGCCGTCGATATATGTATCAATATACTCTCTGATCTCAAAATCGCAGGGAAGCTTACCCTCTTTTATCCTGCGCTTAAGGCTCTCGGGACGCTGCATAATAGTTCCGCCGCAGTATCCCTCAAACATACGGGAAAACTGCATTGTTACAGTGCTAAAGGTACGCTCAATTGGCTTTGCTTTAGCATTGCGGACGATTGCGTTATGCATCGTGATTCCAAGCCGCTGGAGTATCGTCGGCGGTTCGATCTCTGGGTTATCGGTTTTTCTGCTTCTGTGACCTTTACCGCCTACGTCATGGGTCAAAAATTCTCGACCGTTATCAAAGTATACAGCTTTGGGGATACCAAACCGCATAATGCCATGTCTTAATGCAATGATCGTTGACTGGGAGTTCGGGCTGTCACATATATTCCAGCCGACCACCACTCCGCTTTTGGCATCCAAAAAGGCTGTAAGGTACAGTCTGTGTATAGTGCCGCTATTCTCGTCGTATGACTGTATATCAAAGGTATGGTTATCTGCGATCCAGACGTCGTTGGCGTGCAAGCTGTCGTACATACGGCTGATATATGGCAGGCACTTATCTTTCATAGCCTTGTCGCCGTCACGCATATATGTAAGCACTGCCTGAGGTATTTCCGATTTTATATGCCGTCGAAACGTATTGTCTGACGGGAAGCTTGCCACCGTTGACGGATAAAATTCTTTTGCACATTCAAGTGTTAGATCATAGCAGCGTGATACTGTAGGTTTGTTTTCTGACAAATAAAAGTAACAAAACTGTTCCCACAGCTCCGGTGGGATACTGCTCTTGCCTTTATTAGCTCCGCCTCTGTTTTCGCAGAGTCCCTGCAGATTATTATCTTTGTAAGCTGCATATTTACGGTAGAGTATATCCACGGATACCTTGATGTCTTTATGCTCCAGCTGGCATTTGCCAACATACAGCTTGTCCACTTCGGTTTTCTTTCCGGGATACTGATTTCGGTAACTTTGCCAGTCTCTTAGTATATCCACCCACATGGCAATTTCTTTTCGTTTAGCTTCGGTAAACTCCTCAAAGGTGGTTTTAACGGCTTTTTTAGACTGTTTTACCGCCTTTTTAATGGGTTCGGGTTCTAAGCCGGCTTCCGCTCTTTTCAGAGCATAGTACTTTGTCTGCAAGTCTTCCGGCAGTGATGGTATGGGGATCATATATTTAGGACGGTTTTTGCCGTTAAATTCAATACTACACGACAACTTACCATCGCTAATACTTTTTTGTACGGCTCTAACTGAAATGCCTTTGAGTTCAGCTACCTGATTCACCGTTAAATATTCCAAATCATCACCTCCGAAAAAAATCTTGACAAAACAAATGTTTTCTGATATACTAATTATCAGAACCGGAACACTCGTTCGATAAGGTAGTCAGAAACTCTTCGGTTTCTGTAAGAACGGCAAGAATGGTCGCAACATTCCTGCGGAGCTGTTCCGGCTCTATTTTTATGTCCTCAAGATAGCTCGCCTGTGCCAGAAGCTTGGCTTGTCCTACTGCGTGAGCAAGTACCTCGGCTTTAAATTCTTTGTATTTCATTGATTTCACCTCGATTTCTGGTCTGCCATCATCAGTACCGGGAGACCGTCCCCGGCAGACAGCCGAATTATTGTCGGCTGTTTCGGCTTATTTTTCGTCCACATAATTCGTCAAGGGTGCACCTAAGCACATTAGCTATACTTATTGCTGTTTTAAGTGAGGGCGTCAGCACACCCTGCTCTATCTTGCACACGGTCACGTTACTGATTCCCGCATACTTAGCCAGCTCCTTCTGATTCAGATCACGCCGCTCTCTAAGCTGCTTAATGGTTTTGCCAATATCTGCGTTCATAAAGGCGTTCCCTCCTTTTGGCATAGTATATATCCCGGATCAGTGACAGTATGAGCTGCAAGCAAATCAGTCCGACTATTACAAAAAGCGGTATTTCCCATAGTTCCGAATATCCTGCCGCACTTGTAAATACGCACCAGAGCGCAATGATTATAGCCACGACTGTAACCTTGTCTTCATCACTTAATTTTTTCATATCAAACCCTCCTTTATTTATACATCATAACGCTGATAACGTCTTTAGCAACAGCCAGCAAATTGTCGCCCGTAATGCCTATATCATACACATGACCGTTTTTCATGGTAACAAGTACCCACTCTTCGCCGTCGTCTTCGCAGTAAGTCGTATCGTCAACATTATCGTTGGCGGCGTGGAGCAGGAAGTAGAGCTCTTTTTCTACAAATAAGGCTTTATTCATTTAAATCACTCCTTAAAATTAAATGTTGAAATTTTTCCATAGACTTTCTTTTAATGATGTGCTATACTTACATTGAAAGGAAGTTCGGTATGTGAAGGACTTGATTAGAAGCTTTATGTATCACTTCTAATGGTGATTCATTAAAGAATTCAGAATTGTCGTATTCCTTAGAATTAAGGATTTCCATACGCCTTTCAATAATTAGCTCAAATTCGTCAAGCTCGTGCATTTCCAGAGAAAGTTGTCTAGCCAACTTCTCAGCCTTGAAATATTCTTTGTTCTGAATACATTTAAGAAGTAGGTTGGAAGTTGCACGAGCAGAGCGGATCTTACTTTCAAGATCGCTTATGTTGATTATTCGCTCAGAATAATATTCCATTAAAATCCCTCCTTTTCGATTGACGTTTATCACTTTTTGTGGTAAACTTATTTTATCATGGGGTAACTATGCCCTAGAGGTTACCCTATAATAAATTATAGTACTATTAATATTACTTGTCAAGTAACTCGGTAATATTAAAATTACTTTCGTCCTTTTGTACAATTTTAAAGGAGGTAATTTAGTGTTTTATGACAATTTGAAAGCAATTTGCAATAAAAAAAATATAAAAATAACACCATTAGTACTAGAGTGTGGTGGTACAAAAGGTGTTATTGGTGGCTGGAAAAAAGGTGCTACTCCTAATAGCGATATCGTTATGCGTTTATCAGTAAGATTAAACGTACCTACTGATGTTCTGCTTTTTGGTAAAGAAAAAAGCTCAACAACGGAACAGTTGACTGCTGATGAGCAGGAGCTTCTTACATATTATAAAGAATTAGATCTAATGAAAAAAGGTCAAGTCATCGAACGTGCCAGGGTCCTTTTAGAGCAGTCTAATATCCCGTTAAAAGAGCCTGAAAATACTATTTTTATAGAATACTATTCATTGCCTGTCAGCGCCGGAATGGGCGTTGATTTGGAAGGCTGCGAAAAAGGTATGCTGGAAGTTGAGAAAACTCATCTCACTCTTGAAGCAAACTTTGCGCTGAGAGTGTCCGGAGATAGCATGGAGCCGGTATTCCACAATAGCGATATTGTTCTTATAGCCTCTCAGCCATCGGTTGAAATCGGCGAAATAGGCATCTTTATACTTAATGGCGCAGGATTTATCAAAAAGTTCGGCGGTGATCGTTTGATTTCCCTTAACCCAGATTATGATGATATTCCTCTGCACGAGTATGACAGTATTTATTGCCGAGGCAAGGTTATTGGTACTGTGTGATATAAAAATATGAAACTAAACAACTTCTACTTGATATGTCTACTGTAGAGACTGTTTTGAGTCATATTGTGATACATTGATGGGTTAATGCGAACTGGTTCGCATTAACAAAAAAATAGTTCGCATATTCGCATATAAAATATGGAAATTTTTCAATGAGATTTCTCAATCGAGTATTTAAATTATTTTATAGATGTTATAACTTTAAAATGCATAAATACGCTGCTTTATAATGGTTTTATAATTTTAAAAAGGTTTCAAAATGCTTTAAAAAGGCAAAATTTAAAGGTCTTAAAATGCTGTTAAAATTGCATTTTAAGACCTTGTTTTTTTGACATTCGATTTTTCTTATCTGCAAAACACGTCAACTTTTTGCATATTCAAATCGCCGTATTTGCGCCACTTTCGTGGGTTTTCTATGCTAATTTCGTGTTATTTCGGATTTTTGCATTTTTCGGATTTTGCGTGGCGAGCAACAATTGCAGTTCCGATTGTGCATCCATTCGCAGGATTAACGGTTCCTGAGATAATTTTTGAACAAAACAAATATTTGTGTCCGTTAGTTGGCGAAAATTCGTCCAATTTCAAACCCCACCATCCCTTCGCAGTTATAGCATTGGTTGCCGTTCCGTCCAGAACTGAATAATTTCCGTCCGTTGACGTTGTAATTCCATTTCTGGAATCGAATGGTTTGTTTTTCGCAAACTGATTAAACACGATAGACCTACCGCCCACAGACTTCACCGACATCAGCTTCGCCCCCGTAGGAACAGTTTTCTGATATGCCGTATCTGTATCCGTTTCAAACTTATGTGTGATACCCTGACCGATGGAATACAGTGCATTTACACGTCTTGTCAGTTCCTTGTCGGTCAGCTTCACCGCAGAAATCTCAACAGTATTCTCAGCGATTTTTGCAACCGCTGTTACATAGTCGTCTGGCAGACTATCAGCCACCGCCTGTGCTGTCTGTGCGGCGGTTTCAGCGGCTGTTCTGTCCTCTGCGACCTTATCGGCATGGTCTGCCACTGTAGTTTTGTCAGCCGTCACCTGCTCTGCCAATGTTTGCACTGCCTGTCTGTCAGCCGTAGTGCTGTCAGCGCAGGTCTTGGCGGTTTTAGCGTAGCCTGCCGTTATGGTCTTGTCGGCTTCGGTTTGCTGTGCTGCCGCTGATGCCTGCGCTGCGGATATTTTAGCGTTATTCTGTGATGTGACCGCCTCAGCACGTGCGGTTTCTGCACCCTGCATGGCGGTTTCTGCCTGTGTTGCGGACGTTTCTGCAGCTGTCTGTGCGGTTTCGGCACGGCTTGCTGCCTGTTCTGCGGTATCTGCTGATTTCTCTGCGGCTGTGGCAGATTTTTTTGCGTTCTCAGCCGCTGTTGTCGCTGTTTCTGCAGCGGTGACGGCTGTACGCATATCTGCGTGTGCCTGCCTGCCTATGGCGTCTATGCGGTCCAGTGCGTCCACAGCCACGTCAGGTGACGGTACTGCATTATTGCCGATAGCCGCACCTATTCGCAATCTGAATATGCGTGATTTTTTCAGCAGGATATATTCCTGCCCTGACAGTTTTTTCGCACATATTTGACAGCTGACTGTCTGCACTGACCGCAGTATATCAGCCGTAGGTGTCCACTGTCCGCCTGTGATATCGACCTCATAGGCAGTGCCGTCACCATAGTCGATAGTCAATACATAGCGGTCTGCGCCGTCTATCTCCATGCCCTCGACCGATACAGGACGGGCATTAGTTTCACCGACATAGCCCAGCAATGCAGTGTTCAGTGTTACGTCATAATCTGCATTTAATGTTATTGTCATTTAATCACCCCTATTCTATCGCAATGTAATCCACATAGTACGTTCCTGTCGGGACATTTACTGTTGACCCGTTATTAGCTCCCATGCAGACGTTCAGATAGTACGACTTTCCCGAACCACTAACGTGGGTGCAGAAAGTCTTGTATGGTGTTGGTGTGTCTGTCTGCCGTAGTGTTGCTATAACCTGCTTAGGCGCAAAATTCAGTCCAAGCGGTATCCGCATAAGCGCATTTGCTCCCGTCATCTTGTATTCCACAGTGCCATAGTGTATCTTGCCGGCTCGACTCAGTATCTCATCGATTTCTTCGCCTGCGTGTTGCATCGGATAATCGTTTTCGGTGATATCCTGCGCCAATGTCAAATTTTCATCAGCCATTATCTCGCCCCCTTAAAGCTGTTCTTCAACGCTCAGACCTACCGCAGAAATGTCTGCTGAAAGTCCGCCGTCAAAGGTAAATCCTAAATTCGTTATTGGTATGTCATAGCTGCCTGCGCCGTTGGTGTAGGTCACCACGTCACCGATATCAAAACGTGGATCGCCTAATCTGTGATACAATTCTGTTGTATACCACGAAAATCCACCTATCCTGCGCCACAGAGATTGTAGCAAAGACACTGTCATGTATGGGTTTTCAAATTCCAGCACACGCCCTTGTGTTGTATCTGTCACGCCTAGCGACAGCGTTACATCATCACTCACTTTGCAGATAATGCCCACGATAGCGTTTTGCCTTTCAGACAGCGTAGGCAGGTCTATTGTGTTGTTGTCAAGCGTTTTCACCGGTTTGCCATACCACTTTCGGACGTACTTTCCATACCTGTCAACATACCCGAACTGACCTTGCGCAGAAGCCAGATAGGACAACATTTGTCGCATGGTCACGTCCTTTGGGACTGAGCTGACCTTGAAGTAAAAGTATTTTGAGTACAGCACCTTGCCGTTCTTATCTATCAGCCGCCTGCCGTTCTTGTCACGCAGTAACCGCACCTCTGTGTAGTCATTTCCATTCTGCAAGCCTAACTGTCTGCAAATGTCGTCCTCGACAGCTTTATTCCAATTTGGCATAGGGATATGCGGTACATACGGCTTGTCCGAAAAGTATAGCCTGTCTGCCATTGTCAGCTGAACACTGCCGCCCGACTTTTTCGACTTAACGCAGGTAAAACGTCCCATTGGTATCTTTTCGTCTGCAAGTATGCCGTTCGTTTCGTAGTCTACGAGATACAGATAGGTGTCATACTCTTTACCAAGAAACGCTGTTTCAGTGTCACTTATGGTCATGTTCCACGATTGCGAACATACTGCACCCAGCTCGATGTCGTCTGAAAGTGATGTTGCCTGCATTGAGCTGTCAGCTGACATAATGCTGTCACCTGATATAACGCCCTCTGCATTCTCTATCCACAGCCGCCAAGTACGGCAATAGCTCTCGATACGCTGAGCCACAAGGTCACCTGTTTTGTACATTCAAACGCCCCCTTACTGCATTATCAAATCCACCGCAACGCCTTTGCAGAACTGCTTGTTCTCGTCCCAGCCGAAAACTTCATAAGTTGGGTCGCCTGCATAAACGTCAAAAGTGTTTTCCTGAAATGTTTCATCAAGGAGCGTGATACTGAAAAACGGAGTGTCAACGTTGGAGATATACTCATTGAGCTTTGCCGTCTCCTCGCCTGTGAGATGATACCATTTCAGCGTGACAGTTTTCTTTATGGCTCTTATATCGCCCACCATTTTGCAGTTAGCCGTCCGCCCTGCATTGTTCGACCATATCTTGTTGTTTGTAAAGCTCACTTCCGCAGGTGTGGCGACCCTTTCGCTGCCGAATATAAGTCCTCTGCTTTTCATTTTCTGCACCTCCTATGCCCTTATTGGCGACCTGCCGTTGCGCTTGATATAGTCGTTGATATCATCAATAACTATCTGTGTGATAGTCCTGCCGTTGAGAGTCAGCGGTATGGTAACACTTATCTTCTGGTTGCCCCCCGCTCCGCCGTATGACACAAGAGCCTGCAAAACAGCCTGCGTGATAGTATCAAGCGGTGCCTCGATATTCGTACCACGCTTCTGATCGCCCAGAACTGCAAGGAATTCAGAATTCGGCGGTATTACTGCACCTTGAGCGAGTTTGGGTATTTCGGGGATATCAATTTGGCTTAGGTCAAAGCCAAATGTCTGACCGCCAAGATCACCGGGAAGCCAATCAGGCGTCGTGAAGCTCAGCTCGTTTATGCCGTCGATTATCCAATTCAAAGCGTCCTCAACTGCACCTGTCAGACCATTTATAAGCCCGATTATCAAATTAATAGGTGTTTTTGCTATGTCAACAAGTGCGTCCCATACGCCTTTGAAGATCTTCTTTACACCCTGCCAAGCTTTTTTCCAATCACCGGTGAATACTCCCGTTATGAACAGTACAACACCTTTAAGTGCTGAAATGATGTTCTTCACGGCGTCAATTATATTGCTTATGACATTGCCTACTGTCTTTATTATCTTGCCAAGCACACTGCTGACTATCGGTCCGAGTATGCTCACAAGCCAATTCACAACAGGTGCTATGGCTTTGTTGTAAATGCTCAGAACGCTTGTGATAAGCGTTCCAACAAAGTCGAGAAACTCATCAAGCAGAGGTTTCAAGTGCTCCGTCCAAACGCTGTCAGCCACACCCATAAGCTCATCAAATACAGGCTTTAAGACCGTTTCCCACAGGTTGAGAAATACGTTCTTTGTGGTGGTTATACCCTCGTTTATGCCGTCAAATATAGGCTGTCCCCACTCGTTCCAAAAGTCTGAAATGCTCTGCCAAGTATCGCACCACAGTGTTTTCAAGGCATTCAACACAGGCTGTGCAACGCCGTTCCACAAGGTATCGAAGATCTCTTTTATGTTGTCAAACAGTACGCCGAGAGTGTTCCATACCTGCGTGTTAAAATCCGTTATTAGGGGTAATCCTACAGTGAGAAAGTTTTGCAGTATAGGGAACACTGCCACATTCCAGATATCAGAAAACACCTTATTGAAACTGTCAAAAAGTCCTATGCCTATCTTGCCAAGCGTGCTGAAAGCGGTCTGCATAAGCGGTGTAAAATCGTTTATAAAATAAGCTTTGAGCGGTTCGGAAAGCGACTTTATATCGCTGAAAACTCCGCCGAGAATCTGAGCAAGTTCAATGCTCTCTCTTTCAAGTCCGCTCCATATATCGGCGAAAATAGGCTTAAAATTCTTATCAAGATAGTCTGCAAGCTTTTCAAACTGAGTTCTTACTGATTTGAAAAAGTCAGACAGCTTTTTATCTGCCTTTCCCGTATCCACCTCAACGCTAGTCCCGGAAGGCTGCATTATCTCCCCGGCTCCGCTGACCCCAGTGCTGTCTGACTTGCTCTCATCATTCAGCTTGTTCATCTGGTCAAAGCTTGCAAGAGAACCTTCCTGTGCCTCCTGCGTCTGTTTAGCGTCATTGGCTATGTCACTGTAATTATCCACCGCCTGAGAGGTGCTTTTCACTATGCTTTGAGCCTCGTCCGCACTGTTGCTTAGTTCAAAGCCGAATGCCTCTGAGAGTGCCCTCGCTGCCCCCTGTGCCAAAGATATAAGCTGTGAAAGCAGACTGTTTATCGCCTTGACAGCAGGCAGAAGAACGTTCATCAGCACAGTGCCGATAGTCGCTCCGAACTCTTTCCATTGTTCAGAAAGTATTCTTGTCTGGTTCGCCCAGCTGTCAGAAGTCTTTGCAAAGTCGCCCTGTGCAAGAGCCGTCTGTGACATAACGTAGTTATATCTCAGCTGGACTTTTTCAGCCTGCGACATATCGGCAGTTGACTTCGTTATACCCTTTGAAAGTGCATACGCCTGCAAATTGGCGTCCGTCATAACGATACCGAATTGTTTGAGGGTCTCAGTTTCGCCTGTAAAAATTGATTTCAGAGCCGTGCTTGCCACGTCCTGACCAACGTTATAAAACGAAGCCATATCCGCCGACAGCCCTGTAAGAGCCACAGCCATATCGCTTGCACTGTCATTTGCAAGACCCATTCCTGCTGCCATTGCCATGAAGTTTGAGCCTGTCTGCTTTGCGGTGAGCTTTGAAATGCCGTAGGTCTTAACAGCCGTGTCAGCGAAGTCCTCCATTTTCTGCTTGGACTCTCCGAAAGCCGTGTCAACAACGTTCTGAACTTCCGCAAGGTCTGAGGCTGTTTCTATGGATTGCCTGCCGAAGTCCACAAGCTTCTTGACGGAGAACGCAGCTGTCACAGCCATTGCAAGGCTTTTAAGCTTTGGCTTGATATCACCCACCATATCGGAAAGGCTTTTCAAGCCCTTTTCAAAGCCCTCGCTGTTTATGTTGGTGTCAAAATTCAAGCACCCGTCAGCCATTGTCATTCACCTCCCGTCAGTTGTTTCAGAAACTCATTGTCCTCGTTTTCAGCCCTCTGCTCTTCTGCTGAGAGCTTTCGTTTAAGGTCTATCATATTGCGGTGGTTTCTGTAAAACTCCTGCTCGTATTTTTCAAGCTTTTTGCCCTTGTTAAGCTTTTGCCGTATGCCTATAACAGACGAAAAAAGCCCCTCGCCTATCTCGTTGAAATAGCCAAGAAAAGTCCACCAATGAAGATATTTTACCGTCCTCGTTTCAAAGCCTGCCGCCTTGTTCACCGCAGGAAAAATAATACTCTCGTCCTGCTCCCAATCAATAGTCTTTGCAGGCTGAACGCTCTCCTGCGGAACATCTCCACCGCCAACAAACCAATAAGCCTTGTTGACAGCCTCCTGCAAATGTTCTCGTGGGATATCCTCAGCGTAAAGACATTTAAGGCACACATAGCACTTTTCACGCTCGTCAAGTTCGGGGTCTGCAAAGGCTGAATATATCCGCAGTATGACCCGAAAATCCGAGTGTATGGCATACTCTTTGCCGCCTATTTCAAGGGCTGTGGGCAAAGAGCCTATCATTTCAGCAGCTCCCTGAGCAGAGCCTTTTTGTCCTCGTCAGAAAGCTCCGCCACGTTGACCACAGGCTGAGCAATATGTTGATGAGCGATAACAGGTGCGGTGTACTTCTCCACCTTTTCTTCGAGCTTTATCTGAGCTGCCGTCTGTGCTGACTTTATTTCCTGCACCACCACCGCAAGAAGCGCTTCAAGGAAGTTTACAAGCACAGGCTTGCCGTTTGAAGCCATAGAGAACACGTTCACGCTTCCGAGCGCCGCCGTACACACATTGCTTCCAAATATGTCATTGACCATTTCTCTTGCACGCTGGTCATACTCTTTGAGAAGCTGAGTTCTGTCCTCGTTCTTCTCACGTTCTGACACTTCTTCTGCGATATTGTCAGCCTTGCTCATAGCGTCCTGTATCCTTGTGATGATACCAACGTCTGACACGTTTATCCTTATCACTCTGTTCTCATCGCCGTTTATAGCGTACTCTTTGTAATTGCCGCTGTTAAAATCTATTGACTGCATTGACATTTCTATCGTCCTTTCTGTATTATGGCAAACAAAAAGCACTCCGCTCTGAACGAAGTGCTTTCATATGTTTGTCATATAGTTTATTCTTCCGTAGCCTTTGCAAACGTTGGCGCGCCTGCCGCAAAGGTGACAGAGCCTTTCACTCTGTTTCCTGCAAAGGTGCAGTTGAATGGGATATTTACGCCACCCTGCGGTCCGCCATAAGACTGCGGCTTGACTATGACATCTTCCGTCCATGCGTCATACGCACCTGTGGTCTTGTCAACGATGACTTCAAGCACGCTTGTCTTGCAGGCGTCGCCCGTAAGACGATTCATCATGATATCCTTGAGCTTCTCGTAAAGTGCGTCACCGGGCTTTGCATAGAATGTGTCAAGGTCGAACTCAGGCTCATAGCCGTTGTCCTCAACTGTGGTTTCATCAAGGATATTCTTCTTTGTGGAAGTGTCAGGGTTGAGTGCCACACTTGCGTCCTCAACGTCCTTGCCGAGAAGATACCAGTTTGGTGATGAGGCGACCGCTGCGAATGTAGTGTCAAGATAATGCAGAAGATGACTTCTGTTGAGCTTTCCGCTCTTGTATGAATAATCAGGCATATGTTTTCCTCCTTTTATATCTGATACTGTGCCGCTATCTGCAATTGATACTGCACAGTATCGTTTGTGTTTTCGTTTGGTATTGCGTATATCATTCCGTTTGCACAGGTGAGCTTTTCAAGAACGCCTGTCCTTTCCTCGTCCTCTGTTATGGTAGTGAACGTGGTATCTCGGTGCTTGTCTGCATAGCTTTCAAGCCACATCTGCAATTCAAGCAGTACGCCGCTGTTTGACATTCTGTCAAAGTCGTTCATAGACTGATACACAGCATAGAGAATGAAGTTATGATGTCTTGTCTGACCGCCCAAAATATCAGAACTTATAAGGCTGTCGCCTGTCGAGGACAAGCCGTAATTTGTTGGCGTATCGTCGGTAAAGTCGATATGGATATCGTTGCAGACCTCCGATATTTTCGGAAACTGCTGCAAAATATCTTTCACAAGCTTGATTATGTTCATTTCACTTTGCCTCCCATTATCGCCGCCGCTCCTCTGAGTATCTGCTTTTTCTTGTCGGCTTTCATTCGCTCAAACCAAAGCTTGCCTGCAAGTGGCTCTTTAAAAGTGCTGTAAACAAGGTCTTTGTCCGTCAGCACTTTCTTTTCTCCATGCCGGGCGTAAGACGAGCCTGTAACAGAGGATACCATAAGCTTGCCGTAATACTGATAGCGTGCGTAAGGTGCAAGATACTGTATCTTGCCGCTGCCTATTTTTGTGCCTCTCGTGGCAGACTTTCTCAGATTAGTGCTGAGGGTAGGTGTATACTTCACCATATGCCTTATGCACTCGGCGTCAATGAACTTTTGAGCCTTATCAAAACGTTCTGAATACTTGCCTGCAAAGGATTTATCCCAAGTGATAGCCCTGCTGTCCATAGGCTGACCTATCTTCATTTCACGCTCACCTCCATATGTGGCAGACCGCCGAACATATAATCATCAATGCTCATTACCGTAACAAAGTCATACTTTGCACGGAACATTTTCATGCTCTCAGATATGCTCTGCGGCGTTTGATTATCGAACTCAAACTCGCATTTTCCTCTCACAAGCATATCCTTTGCAGGGGTTTTCGGCACATTATCGTCATAGAAATACACCCTTGTGCTGTCTGAGGTCTGCATACCGCTTTTCACGATGCTTCCCGACTTATTCTCACACCAGTAAACTTTCTCTGCATACTTCCGCACAAATCCCTCTGTCTGTTTATCAAAAAGATACACCGTGCAATCGCTGTTCGCAAGCATTTACCTCACCCCTCTGTAAAGCAGCCCTGTTCCGCTGAGCCATTTGTACACGATATCGTGAACGGCTCTGTCAGCGTTCTGCCTGCGGATATCTGAGCTTTCATATGACTTTGACCAGCCCCCAACGCTTTCGGAAGATACCCCCTGAGTGCCACCCTCCTGCTCTGCCTTGAAGATATTCTCCGCAAGCTCGCAGCAGCACATTTTCACTTCTTCGGGGATATCGTTCTCGTCAACGTTGTCAAGTGTATATCGCTTCATAAGGCTTGTGGCTTGCATTGCATAGAAGTCAAAAGCGGCAGATATGTCAGGCTCTTTGCCGCAAAGATAAACGCCTATATAGTAGCTCTCGCTTGCATATGCTTTCATACTGCCGCACCTCTTTACTTCTTGAATCTTGCAAGCACTACCTTTGACTGATCTGAGATAGCCACGGTGTAATGCTTGTCAGCAGATATGTCTGTACAGCGCTTTGTGCTTCTTCTCTCTGTTTCAACGTTGGTGTCACGCTTGAGGTAGATAGTCAGAGCTGATGTTTCGTCCTCTGTTTCAGTATCAGCGTTGAGCTTGATGATTGGGCATGTGTAGAAAGTGCCAGCCTTAACAGCGGCGTTCTTTACAACATAGTCACCCACCTTTGGAGCGTAACCCTCTGCACAAGGCGTTACTGAGCCGAGCTTTATCTGTGAAGCAGTTGGTGAAGCTGTGCTGTCCGCAACAACTTCCTTTGCACCCTCTGCATCGCTGTCAACTCTCACATACTGTTCTGGGATAGCCTCGTTAAGTGAAACCTTCTTTGACGGAACGATACGGCAGTTCGCTATTTTGCCTATCTCGCCTGTCATGACCACATTGCCGTCATACTTATCGGCAGAAATAAAGTTCGGGTCCTTTCTAAGCTGTGAGTTCTGATGAGGATTAATAAACATAGCCTTTTCGGTGTTCAGCTCCTCATTGAACTTGTCAACAGCGTCAACAATGCCGCTGTAAGAGATAGCAGAAGCCGAGCCGTCATAGATGAGCTGAGCTTTCATAAGTGCGTCCATGCTGTCTGCGTCCACCTTAGAAGCGATAGACATTGCAAGCTGTGAAGTCGCCTGACCTGCAGGGTTGCCATAGCCGCTGAGAACCGCTTCATCAGTTATCTCCACCGCTTTCATGGCTTTCTTTACCTTAGCCTGAGTGGAGTCTGTTTCAAGCTTGACAGTTTCAGCCTCAACGCCCTCTGCAACATCAACTGCATCGCCGATATACTTGTACTGCGGCACTGTGATAGTGTCGCCAGGCACGCCAACGAGCGTTCTGTCTATCTTCGCAAAGGGAGATACAGTTATCTTAGACTCTATCTTTGCGTCGATCATATCACTCATTACCTCAGGGTCGATAAGGTCGGTGATCTTTGTTTGCTCTGCGAAATACTGCATAGAAATTCTAATGCCATTTGTCATTTTCATAATATCCTATCCTTTCAACTGTTCGTATTTTTCGGGGTCTGTTCGTTTAAGTTCCAACCTCTGCATATACCCCATTTTTGCAAAGGTTTCCTTGCTCACTTCACCTGCGGCAGGCGTGCCTGTGGGAGCAACCGGGTTCTTGATAGGCTCGGAACTTTCAAAAAGATAATCGTTATCTTTCTTCACGTTCTCGATAGCCGTCTTGATATCCTCAGCCTGATTTTTTGAAGCTTTGAGAGTTTCCACATCAAGCAAAGCTTTAAGAGCCTTGACGTTTCTTGCCTTACTTGCCGTGATAGCGTTATCAAGGGTAGCGTCAAACTCCATATCAGATATCTTCGCCTGATACTCGGTATCTTTCTTAGCAAGGTCAGCGGTGAGCTGTGCGACTTTGCCGTTAAGCTCCTTGACATCCACGCCCTCAAATTCTTTGAGAGAGTTCTGTGCAGTATCAAGGCTGTCCTTATAGTTATCACGCTCCACCTCAAGGCGGCTTTTCACCTTTTCAAACTCAGCCACAGTCTTATAATTCTCTGCCACCTGCTTTGTGATGTCCTGTTTCTTGTCCTCAGGGATAACGATACCCAGAGCGGCAAGGATCTCAAAAATGTTTTTCATATGTTTGTCCTTTCTACATAGCTTATATACCGCTCTGTCTGCGGTGTGAAAGTCTGACAGTTTAACGTCATATCAAGGACGAAATGGTATGAAAAAAGCACCCGGTAAGGTGCTTAGTTCCGATATTTGGGTATAAAAATACCGCCCGACCTTAGTCAAGCGGTAAAATTATCATTTGAAATACTCTGTAAGTTCAACTTCTGAATCAATGTACACAGCGTCAATATAATAACTGTTGTGTACGATTATCTTCTTTCCGTTTAATGTGTATATCTGCGTTTGTGAGCCGTCAACATCTGTCAGCATATCGGACCGTTCAATGCCTGGAATATGCTTTTCCAATGCTGCACATTGCTTTTCAAAAATTTCTTTGTCCGCAGCCGTGCAAATATTGTATTCATATTTTTTCATTGCTTATCATCCAATCCATACCTTTTATCTACTGATCTTCGTGTTTTTACAGCGGTCTTCAAAGTGTCTGCTACGGCTTCTTCTCTGCTCATGTTTTTTCGTGTCATTTTATCTGATACCAAGTCTTCAAAAGAAATGATAGGGTCGGTCTGGTCAAGGGTTTTACGAGCTTTTTGATCTTCCATTAACTCTCTTGCCTGAAAGCGATACTTGTTACGCAGTTCACAAGCTTGTCTTGCCTGTTCTTCAATAGACTTGCTTTTATCGATAAGCTGAGGGATATTTTTGTTATGGTGTCTGTACCACTTTCGCACGTCTATATCAGACATCTTACCTTTCATATCAATTATATCACTATAATCTTTTTGCGTCAAGTCTATCTTGGTTTTCCCCACCCCGATATTCCCCAGTCCGTCTGCGTTCACACGCTCTCTCTGCTGGGGCAGACCCATTGCTTTTGAAAACCTTGTATACTCCTGGGAAGTGCCACGATATCGGCTGCGTGCGTTGATGATATCCTCCTCATCAGCACCTGCCTCTTCAAGAAGATGTATTTTCTGCCGCTGAGCTCTCATTGCAGTTTCAAGCTTTCTTTGCCGCTGTAAAGCTTCATACTTTGTGTACTCTTTATCACCGTACTTAACAGGCTTGTTCTCCTCTGCATTCATCTGTGCAAGCTCCTCGTCTGTATAGGAACGTTCAGATATGCCGGGGATAAAAGGGTAATAATCGTGATAGCAATTCGCTCCGCACAGACCTGTCACAGTACCAAGACCGCAGATAGTTTCAAGCTCTTTTTTGCTGTAGACTTTGCCCTGCCATTCTTGATGAGAGGGTCTTGCTCCGCTGTGCCAAGTGACTTCAAAATAGTCTGTACCAAGCTCTTGGGCGTTGTCCTCATTCATTTTTGCGGTTAGCTGTGAAAGCCCTGTCATTACCGAACGCCTTGCGGCTACGTCTGCTCTGTTGCTCCAGCCTGTGGCATAGTCCACAGTGCGCAGACCTGAGTTTGTCATATCCGAAATGACTTTCTTTATGACCGTATTGTAATCGAACGCTCCGCTCGCTATGCCCATTATGGCGTTGTCAAGGTTCTGCTGATAGAAGTCAGCCGCCTGCGTGAATTTAAGTTTGCCGTCAGGCTGCTTTACTGCAAAGCCAAGTGATTGAGATATGTTTTTAAGCTCCCCCGAAGTCTGCTCCGATACAGCCGACAGCAGCCTTTGCAGGCCCTCATTTTCTTCAAGGGGGATCCGTGCTTTGCCTTTGGTCTTGTATATGCTATCGTCCCATTCATAGCCTTTTTGCAGGATATCATTGTACAGCTCTTTTATCTCGTCTTTGGAGAGGTCAAGGTTATCGGCTATGGCTTTCTTTATCTCACGCTTGCTCATGCCAAGCTCGTGAAGCCTGTATATCTGCCAATCCGCCGAACGTGTTATCTCGCCGTTTATTTTTATCCTGCGGACGACATCCTCCATTATCTGCATTTCAAGGTCACGCAGTGGCTTGTCAAGCACCATTGAAACTCGCTCTATCTCGCTTGCTTTGAGCATTATTCTATCACCTCTGCGGTGCTGTCGGAGGTCATTTTCTTAGCCGTTTCCTCGTCCTCACCATACCATTTCATTCGGTATTCCCACAGTGGCATAATGCCCATAGAAACGTCCTGACGGTCGCTTGCACGCTTTGTTTCATCATCAGCAAGGATACTGTCCTCAAAGTTCACAGACAGCTCATAACCGCTTTGAGTAAGCCCATTATAGAACGCCAGCGAATAGCACAGGTCTTCGAGGCAGACACGAAGGTTATTCTGTATCGCCGTGACAGTATCGAACTTTCTCTGCTTTGATGACTTTATCTCCGTTGCCGTCTTGTCAACTGTCTGAGGGTTTGAGATATCCCCATAGGACAGCCCCACAGTAAATTCTATCTCACGCTTGTATTCTTCAAGTCCTGCGATAAAATCAGCCTGTCTTAACTGCGGTGAGAACTCGTGATAAAAGTCACCGCTCGTGCCAGCCGACACATTTACCCCTCTGAAAAGCCGTTCATTGAGCTTAGGCATTTCTGCACGTTTCTTACCTGTGAACGGGTCTGTCACAGGTCTTAACACAGCCTCGTCAACGTCTATTGCACGTTCTCCCGATTCAAACTCCCAATCGAGCCTGCCGAATTGGATATCAGCTTTTCTTATGACTTCTTCCGCCCCTGCGAACACTGATACGCCTGAATGTGAACCGTCAACTGTATTGTCGATAGGGTTGACATAATAGCCGAAAGAGGGTCGCAGCATAAGTGGATAGGCTATCTGAGGGATAAGCTCCGCCCACTCAGATACAGCGGCAAGAGGTATCTCTGCCCCCAAAGACAAGCCGTCATTGGAGCGGAAAGCCCTGTTTGTGATAGTCAGCCCTTTTTCATAGTCCAGAGCGTGATATTCAAGCCTTATACGGTAATCATTATTGCCCATGCGTTTTATCTCAGGGAAAATGACCTTTATAAGCCTGCCGTTCACGTCATACTCCACAGGAATGAACTGCGACTGCGGAACATACTGCACCTTATCAGCCCCCAGCGGCTTTATTATCATTGCTCCTGTTGCAAGACCTCTTTGCAGATTTTTGCTGAGGTTTTCAAGGGCGTTTTTCATTATGGCATCAAGCTTATCGTTGGAAACTTTCAGGGCCATTTCATTGATAGCCGTGTTTGCAAACTCCCTCACAACAGCCTGTTCAAGCCGCAGAGAGTGAACTCCCTTGGGTGCTGCATTACCTGCATACATTCTGTCCCACTTGTCGATAGATCTTATCATACTGTCCGTCACGGCGATATCAATACCGTAAGCGCCCTTTATATCTGACTTTGAAAGCATTCTGCTTATCCACTCCCTTATTTTTGAAATAATGCCCATAGCTTACTGACCCCGCCTTTTCCATACTCTTTCCATTGCATACCGAACGGCGTCGATAACGTGGTCATTGCCGTCGGGATAGCCGCTTATAACGTTGCCCTCTTTATCTCTGTCATACTCGCAGTTGATGAACTCCTCACAAGCCACAGGACAACGCTTGTTATCTATAACGATACTTCGCAGAGATTGCAGCCACTTATATGAATACTCCCTGCTGTTAGGACCTTTCTCTGCACCTCTCGCAAGCAAGCCGTATGCTCTGTAATCCTCAACAGACTTATTCTCTGCACTGTCGCAGGTGATAAGATCGTTTGCCGTGATACCAAGCTCCAGCAAATGCTTTGCGGTATCAACATTCTTTGTTTTGTTGCAGGTGTACTCCTGCCATATGAACAGCGTGTGCTGAGCAGGGGCATAATGCACTCTGACAAAAGCGTAAAGGTCGGGATACCAGCCCCAGTCAACGCCGTTATAGATGTTATCGAACTGTGCTATCTCGTCGTCGGTTATCTCTCTTATGAGGACGTTATCGAATACATTACCGCCCGTGCCGTTTGCAATGCCCATATACTCGTTCTCATAGGCAGTGGGATTGGTTTCTTTGAGAAATTCGGCGTCATCAAGAAAAGGCTTGCCAAGCCACTTTTTCGGCACAGTAAGATAAGTGCTTTCGGTAACGAGTCTGTCCGTTCTCGGCACTTTGATGTACTTATTCGCCCAGTTCTGAGCCGACTTCGGAGGGTTGAAAGACTTAAACTTATATGCTCTCTCGCCACCTCTTATAACAGACTGTTCTATCGTTCGCACAGCTTCTTCACCGCCGAACTGGTCAAGCTCCTCAAACCACACGATGCCGATATAGCCAAAAGGCGGCTTGATAGACTTTATCTTGTGCGGGTCATCAGCACCACGAAAGTATATTTTCTGTCCTGTTGAAATGCGTGTGATTTCAAGGGGCGACTTTGTGCAGGCAAACTCATCATCAAGACCAAGTGCAGATATTGCCCAAAGTATCTGAGAATAAACGCTGTCTTTAAGAGTATTCGCCACAGAACGCAGGACGCAGGCGTGCATATTCTCGTTCTTCATCAGCAGGTCGATAACGTTCAGACCGCAGAATGAAGATTTAGTCGAGCCACGTCCGCCGGGGAAAACATACTCGGAATGTTCCTGCTCTGCAATATCGAACAGGACAGGTGAGAACGTAGGAGCAACAAGGCTCGCAGGGATACCGCTGTACACCTTATCGGGCATAGAAACAGGCTCAAGCTTTTGTTTTTCAAGCCTGAGCCTTGCGTTATCGTATTTTATCTTATGTTTGAGCATATCGTCATCACGGATAATGTCACGCAGCTCTTTCACCGCCGCAACGTCCCCTTGCTTAGCCCTTGCCATAAGAGCCGCATTCACAAGAAGCATATTATTGATGAAGTCAGGGTCAAGGCTGTTAAGGTCAATGCCCTGCTCAACGAGGAATTCATAGTCCGCTCTGGTATTGGCAGGCTGTTCAAGCAGAAAGTCCATTACCTGCTTCATAGTCTTTTTACGTCTACGGACTTCGCCTGATTTTTTACCGCCTTTTGCACCGTTTTTTCGAGCTTCACTCGAGCTTGGAACTATTAAATTCTTTTCATTCGGCATTCACCTCACCTCGGTTTTTTTGTTCTTTTGGGTATAAAAAAAGCCCCGGCAAGCGGAGCTTTTTTTATTAAATTAAAGATATTTAGACATTGCTACTCTTAAACCATCCCTGATAACACGAATAGCACGCATAATTTATATGCTTTTTATGTGTCATCTTGTAAGCTACTATCATATCGCTTTAATAGCATAAATAAATTCATAAGCAAGTGAAAAAAAGAAAAATATATCATTGCACTTACTTTTCTCTGGACGCTCTCTGAAAACAAAGGAAAAATAAAGCTCAGTAACAGAATTAAGATACTTAACAATATCTCATATGAAGCCACTGCTTTAGTTTCACTAAAATATGTTTTCTTTTGTTTCTTCAGATTGTAATTTCCGGGTTTTTCTGGCCAATTTACTTCTCTGTCATGAAAATAAGTGAGATAAGCAAAAAAAGCAGACATTAAAATAGATATTGTAACCATTATTATATTAAGCATATCATTATCTATAGTTTTCTTGAAATTTACAGACAGAGCTAAGCAGAATGGTGCACATATGAAGGCAAAAAAATTACCCCAACTTTTATCAATGACTACTTTATAATATTTTTTTACGATGTTAAATATATTGATATATCTTTTTCCTGATCCTACAATAATAGACACTAGTGCAAGAAAAAGATATAACCGATAATCACAGAGTAAGTGCTTAATAAAATTATTCATTAATCTTTTCTTTCACCTCTAATCGTTCACTTGAACTTTTAAGTGTATAAAATATTTTTTCGCATTTTACATCAATTTGCTCATTTACGTCTTCTATTATATCCAATATATCCAAATATGTTTTAGCCTTAGAATCCATTAACTTTAACAAACTCTCTCTTGTTGGTTGTGCTTTTTCCTCATCAATAATAACTTCCTTTGTGATATCCTCTGTAATACGCATATTATAATAGGTTTTATAGTTTATGCTTTTTTCTTTTCCGTTATGATTTAAAATAAATTTTATATTACTTATTTCTTCTTCTTCTCCTGTAAGAGTAGCAAACATCGTATCATTCAATTTTTTTCTTGTTGAAAATGCATCAACAACCCTATTAAAAAAATATTTTTTGTCTTTTATGATTGGAACTTTATAACGCGACTCTTTTACGGAATAGTCAAAAGGAAAATCTTGAGCATTTAGTTTGTCTAAATCTTTAGATTTGACATTTTTATATGTTTCAACGCAAATTTGCGATAATTTTGAGTTTTCAAACAAATCTGCAATATACTCATGAGGTGCTACAGACTTTACCTCTACATACATATTATTATCAACTCTTTTGATTATATTACTCAAGAAATCCTTTAAAAAAGAATAGACGCCACTATGCCCATATGTCTGTACAATCATCAATCCTGTTTTTATATTTTCAGAATAATACAAAGCAGCACCAAAAGGTTTTACTGTAGCTTCATCCTTACTTTGAATACGAACAGGTGATTTGATCTTTCTTGAATCAACTATTTCATTTTCAACGCCATATTGTCCTGTTTTGATAATTGCTTTTATAGAACTAAAAACATAGTCCTGTTTGATCATATGTTTACTAAGTTCAGCATAGTCAAATCTCGTTAAGCTTTCTTTGCACCTATTATCCGTATAACTTTCTGATAGTTTTTTAAATTCATCATATAAAAGATATCCAATGTCCACACCATTAATGTCATTTAGAGGTAAATTTTCCGTTTCTGCTTTTTGGGAATTATGTAAACAAACCCTAAATCTATAAAAACTTAAACCTATAGTTGCCATGATAATCTTCTCCTCATAATAATATTTCTTAAATAATATCACTAATCAGAGCGAAAATCAACGAAATGCACCGAATTTCTATTTACTGCATAAAACACATTTGTATTTTTTATGCAGTATATCAAAAGTTCGACATTTATGAACCTTTTGCGACGCAACGCAAAAGCGACCGCAAAATGCAGCCGCCCTTGTGAAAATATTATAAGGAGTTTTGTAAATGGTGGAGCAAACTTCGAGCGGCTAACTCTCGGTCTGCAAATCGAAAGCCGCAGTATGGGGAATACGGCTTTCAGACCCTGCCCGAACGCCCACCCTTACGAGCAGGCATTGGCAATGTAAAATTCAAGGAGTGCCTTTATTTTCTGTCGGAAGCACGCCGACTTGGTGCAGACTTCAAGTATATCCCTCTGGGTCTGCATTCGCCGTTTTTCCTCTTATGGTAGATGAAAAACTTGGCATCAAAAAACGAAACCTCGGCTATTCTACCCGATGACGCACAGCCAAAGTGTGCAGGTTTTTAAGTTATACGCCACCGATTTTTTACGTCCTCGGTCTACGGACTGTATAACGGGCTTGGCGTTCCGTGTGGGGTTTGCACCCACTCTGACTTTGCGGAACATACGGAGCTTTCGCCCCGTCGGACTTTTTTATGGAGGTCCGCAAATGTTTGCTTGCCTTATTGGCTATTGTAATGATATCATACTATGTGCGTTCCTGCAAGTGGTATTGAGTGGTCTTGTGTGGTATATTTAATTTCTCACAACCATTGTGAAACATTCTCAGCACAGTTTTGTAATCTCTGAAAATATAGTTGTGAGCTATCTTTTTCACCGATATACCGTTGATGAAATACAGCTTGATTATTCTTGCCGTATCTATGGTTTCAGCTTCCTCATTGCAGAACATTTCGTCTATCTCAGCTTGTATCTCCTGCGTGAGCCTTGCACGCTCTTCGCTCAGCTCCTTTTGTTTCTCACCCTTGCAGGCATAACTCAGCATTGAGCTTTCAGTCGTGTTGCCGGGCGTTCCTGCCGAACTGTCATTCTTGTCATAGCATACGGCTTTCCCATTCAGTATCCTTGCCCTGTTTTCTTCAAGATTGGCTATGAGCTTCGGTATCAGCTGATAGCGTGATATCTTTTCTTGTATTGTCATTTTGTACCTCCTCGATTATTCTTCCGCAAACAGGACAGAACTCAAAGCGGACTTCCTTGCCGTCCGCTCCAAGCTTTTCGCTCCACTCTGTCACTCCATTGCAGTATTCACAGCCTGTATATTCGGGTATGTTTGCTCCGTTATGTTTCGCAAGCCCCTCGTCGCAGAGTATCAGTTCAAGTGCCTGCAATGCGTATTTGAGCTTTTCTTCCCTGTCCTGCGTTTTGTTTATCTTCCAGACCGTTGTCTGCCCTCTGCGTATGTTCTCCTGCATTATGCAGGCTTGTCTGAAGAACCTGCCGTTTCGCTCTTTACTGTGAAGATATTCCCGCTTGTATTCCGCCTGCTTGTCCTCGCATATCTCTTTTGACCACCCCTCGTGCCTGTTCTTGTAGCCAAGTCTTGATAACTGTGAGAAATACTTATATTCCTCAGCAGGATACTCGTCATAAATGAGCCTGCCGTCTATCGCCATATCTTCATATCGTGCAAATTCTTCTTGTGACATTCTTTTGAAATCTATCTTTATAGTTGATACCCCCTTTGCGGAGGGTCGTGGTAGGTTTGTGCCGTTTTTCAAGAACTCTTTCTTTATATATATTCTTTTTATTTTTCTAATACGAAAGGTTAGAAAAACCCTGAAACCCACCACAAAAGAGTAAACCCTCCACCTATATTTGTTCGTCAAGCGTAAGACCTGAGTAATAGTTATACTTTCTGCCTTTTACTTTTTCAAATCTTTTGGCTATTTCTAATCCAAACTTGGTATTCGACATTTTATACTCATTGCCACTGTCTGCCCACCTGAGATAAGCGGCATACAATGCACTTGATTGCACGCTCAGACCCTTGCCCACAGTACACTTATCCTCAACAAATGCAGAGATAACGTCCATTTCACGGCGGTACTCCCTCACTTCTTCAAGGACGGCACGAGGCATTTTAAGCCCCTCTTTCTGCCATAGCAGACAGCCCTCCACCGCCCAGCGGAATATGCCCGTAAGCTCCGCCGACAGCTTGTATTTCAGCCTGCGGTCTATCTTTTCTTCGGGTATCTGCACGGTGAAGGGTATCATATGTATCCTGCGCCATATGCCCGTATCCGTTCCTCTGATGACAGGCTTATGATTTGTCGCCATCCAAAGCTTGAACTCAGGCTTGAACTCAAACTCGTCGCCGTAAAGCTTTCTTGCGGTAACAGTATCGTCGCCTGTAAGCTGTTTGAGCAGACCCTCGTTGATACGAACGCCCTCGTTAGGCTCAACGCTCGTCACAAGCCTTGCTCCTTTGAGCCTTGCTATATCGCTGTTTATGGCGGTGCTCTGATTTGAACGCACCATAATAGTTTCAGGCTGGATATTTGCCGCATAGTCCCCGAAAATATCCCTTATAATATCAATGAAAGTTGACTTGCCGTTTCGTCCTGTTCCGTATAGAAAGAACGCACATTGCTCGGTGGTCGAGCCTGTCAGGGAATATCCCACAGCTTTCTGAACGTATCTGATAAGGTCTTTATCCCCTCTAAAAATATCGTCAAGAAAGGCAAGCCAGCGAGGACAATCGGCATTCTCTGAATACTCAACGGCTGTCATTTTCGTCAGATATGTCATAGGGTCGTGAGGAGATATGCCACCGCTTCGCAGGTCGATAACTCCGCCCGGGGTATTAAGAACAGTTTTAAATCTGTCCATCTGAGCAGGCAGAACAGGAACATGGTGCATGACCTCGCTTAGCATTGCGTTCTTTGATTTGTTAGAGCGGCAGGACTTCATATGCTTTTCAAAGGCTTTCGCCATATCCGTTCCCTCGTCTGCGTCAAGCTGAGCATACACCTTTGCCTCTGCCGCCATACAAGCCACAGCTTTGTCAGCAAGACGTTTAACTGTGCCTGTCATATCGGTACACCACTTTCTGCCGTCATACCAAAGCCAGCGTTTATCGGTGTAGCAGTATCTTACCTTGTCGCCGAAAAGGTCAACAAAGCGTTCTGCGTTGCCTGTATCGTCAAATGAATAAAGTCTTGGCTTGGCTTCTTCCTGCTCCACAGCGCCCACAGAAACAGGCTCAGAGGGCGACTTGAAGTTAAGAGAAAATCCCCCTGCGAACTTTGGCGAATAGGTCTTGTCGCAATCGGCAATAGCTTTCTGAATGGTGAGCGCTCCGTAGGTCGAACCGCTTTGCGCCCTGTCCCACTTTTCACGCATAAGACCTGAGGAACGGAATATCATATCCATCTTCTCTGCGTCACAGCCTGTCCAGAAGGCAAGCATCGAGCAGAACGCCATATCAGCTTCACTCTGCGAAGCATATCCTGCGGTTCTTCCACTGTAGAGGGAAACAAATTTTCCTCCGTTCTTTGCTCCTGCCGCAGCTTTGATTATCTGGTCTGCGGTGTCAAGTCTGACAGCAGGAACAGCCTTTGCCACAGGCTCGTGACCGCCGCCTATGTACTTTTCGTGCAATGGCTTTATGCTCTCGGTGCAGTCGGAAATGCCTGCATACTCAGAACAGCTGTTGCCTGTCATAACAAAAAATCTGCCTGTTTCGTACATCTCAACGTTTCCCTTTCGTCTGCCCTGAGGCGGCAGGTGACCTTTACAGATGATATGTATGCCCTTGCCTGATTGAGATATTTCAGCATAGCTTTGCAGGGTGGAGATAAATTCAGATATGATGTTGCCGTTCTCTCCCCTTTGGTATGCCTCAAGCTCCTCCTCTTTGCCGTCAATGTCAACACCGAAATATGGACAGCCACCGAACATAAATCCTATGCCCGAATGTTTTTCTGAGGCTCTCACAGCCGTATCGAAATCGCACCAAGTAGAGGGGTTATTTGACATAGCCCCTCCGCCTGTAAGTGCGTTTATCGGCACTTTCTTTATCTTCCCTCTCTTTTCATCAGGCACAGCGTCCCAGCATATCCAGTTTGGCAGGGCTTTAAGCTCCTGCGGTATTTGTTCGTACATATATCCAACTCCTAACATAAATTTTGAAAAGTCAAAGCCTTTCACTTATCCCCGAAAAACGTCCAAAAAGTTGCATTAAAAATGCAACAATTGCAGAAATGTTGCCAAATTAAAAGATAAATCATTTGTTTGCACAAAATATCATCTGCATTTTTATGCAAAAGTACCATGACTTTTCGTTTTTCTCAGAAGTCAGAACGGCACGCCGTCATCTGTAAGCACGTCCTCAAAATCTTCAAGAGAGCCTATGGCACTGTCAGCCTGCGTATTTGTCTTAGGCATTGCAAAGCCCGTCTGCTTAGTCGCAAAGCTGTCCGCCGTTGGCGCAGAGGATTTAAACTTATGCTTGCACTCAGGATACTTTGTAGGGTTGATAAAATTAATGCGTTCCTGCTCTTTGCCGTTCCATTCCTCGTGCGTGAGATCTACCCTTATGCACTTGTTCAGCAGGTCGGTGCAGTATGCTTTAAGGCTCTCATACTCCTTGCCGTCAGGAAGCTTAGCCGCCTTGCCCATTGCCATAAGCTGAGCAAAGTTGTAGCCCTCCACCTGCATATCGTTCTCGTTAGGCTCGTGCTTTTTCCATATGGTGTGAAACAGGCAGGAGTTGCCGTATTTCTGCCCCTGCACGTCATTTCTGATGACGAGAGTGAAGTTAAGACCCACCGAGCCTTTCTTTGTCGTGCGTTCCTCGATAGCGGTTATGATGCACTCGTAATCGCCCTCAGGCTTTAATCCGTTTTGAAATGCCTCTGATTGATTTGACTTAAATCCCATTTTTATTCCTCCGTTAGTAAATTTACTGCGTCCTCTGCTGATCGGCATATGCCTGCCAATGCTCCGCACTCACGCATTTTTGTTATGAACTTCTTCTGTTCAGGACGAACTCGTCCTGACTTTGTTTTGACTTCGATAAAGACAGCTCTGCCGTCCTTATGCCTTACGCCGAACAGGTCTGAAAAACCTTTCGGCACACCTGTAGTGAAATATCTGCCGTCAACAGTTCTGCCCTCGCCCACGTTCACACGAAAGACAGTGCAGTAGGGCGATACCGCACAGCGTATCTCGTTTTGTATCCTGTGTTCTTCCGTCAACCTATAAGCCCCCTTTGCCTTGCCTGATAATACGCCCAGCCTGATTTGTAGCCGTGACTTTTCGCATACTGCAAAAGTTCGGGATAGGTATGACAATCGGCAGGACTTGAAAAGTCAAGCTTAAATCCCTCCACCTTTACAAGACCCACGCTGCTGTCAGTTTCAAGCTTTCTCTCGGCTGAGGGGAACTCATATCCGCAATGAGGACAGCATACTTTCACCCCCGCAGGAGGAGCGGAGAAAGTATAGAAACATTCGGGGCATTGTTTCACCTTGTCGCTCTGCTCCTGCTTTTTATGCTGAGCTTTCGGCTTTTTCTCCAAGCTCCACTCTCTGTCATCGTCAGGCATACCAAACCTTGCATAGTTACCAACGTGGTCGATTATGACGGCTCTTTTGTTGGGTCTGTACCGCATACATCTCATAGCCTGCTGAATGTAAAGAGTAAGGCTCTTGGTGGGCCGCAGGAGTATGGCACACTCGCAGTCAGGAACGTCAAAGCCCTCGGAGATAAGGTCAACGTTGCACAGCACAGTTATATCTCCCCTGCGGAAAGCTGAGATAATGCTGTCACGCTCTGCCTTTGGGGTCGAGCCGTCAATGTGTGCCGCCTTTATGCCGTTGCCGTTAAATACCTCTGCCGTCCGCTGAGAATGTCTGACTGACGCACAGTAGCAGACCGCTTTTTTGCCATTTGCTAACTGTTTGTAATACTTTATGACATCGCCGAAAACAGTATTTTTCACCATAGCTTTTTCTATCTCCGCCGCCATATATTCACCGTGAGAAACGTGAAGCCCTGTAAGGTCGGCAACGTCAGGAGCGTAGTAATCATAGGGTGCAAGACAGTTGTTATCAATAAGCCATTTTGCAGATACACCAATGATAAGCTTGTCGTTTACATCTCCCAGACCGTCGCCGTTTAACCTTACAGGCGTTGCGGTAACGCCCACTCTCGGCACGTCCGAAAAGTATTCGTATATGCGTTTGTAGGACTGAGCAAGGCTGTGATGATTTTCGTCAGTTATGATAAGTGCAGGTCTGGCAAGCTTTTTAAGCCGTCTTGTAATAGTCTGCACCATACCCACCTCGCAGAGTTTCATATCAACGCCCCAGCGGATAAACGTCTTTTTTATCTGCTCCACAAGCTCACGTCTGTGGACGAGAAAAAGCACTCTCTTGCCGTTAAAGGTCGTTCGCCTTGCCATTTCAGCCACTATGCAGGACTTTCCTCCACCGCAGGGCAGGACTATGCAGGGTGCTTTATACCCTGCACGCCAAGCCTGCCTTACCTGTTCCACCAGCTCATTCTGATACGTTCGCAGTTTCATTGGACTTCGCCGCCTTTACCCTTTTCAGAACGCACTTCATGCAAAGCTGTTTGCCGTAATTCTTCATCGAGCCGTCTATTATCCGCTGAACTGTGCGCTTGCCGTCTGACATTATCGTCTTTCCGCACTCTGAGCAGATATGCTCGTCTGCAAGGTGATAGTATGTTCTCAGCGCTTCATCAACAAGTTTCAGATCGTTGCTTATGTACATACTGTCGAACAGCCCGATAGGACTTTTGCAGGTGTCAGTGCCGTCCGTCTGAGTTGCGAAAAGATACTTGCCGTCAACCACAACAGTTTTAAGCACAGTTGTGAACATACCCTCGACAGTTATCTTCTCGTCAAGCAGCTTGCCGATAGTCTTAGCTTTCTGCCTGCCGTCCTCGCCTGTATCAAGGTGATTGAGAAAATACACGATAACATCTTCGGGAAGCATTTCAACGCTTCTCACAAGCTCCCAGAAATTCTTTGCTATGTCAGTGAACTTCTGATAGCCCGTTTCCTTTGCACGGCGCATAAACTCGTTCACCATAAGATACTGACTATCGTCAACGGCTATGGACTTTGCCGTCTGAGCTTTCATAAAGCGTTCTATCTCACCGTAATTGTCAGTATGTATCGTTGACTTAAACTGCGTGCGGAACGGAAGCTGTTTTCCGTTCACGTTCACAAGAGCAAGCTCGTCCTCTTTGAAATTTCTCAGGGAAGCAGATTTGCCGCTTCCCGAAAAGCCTAATACAAGTATCGCAAGTCCCATTCTCTTTCCCTCCTTATCTTATGGTCAGTCCCGGTCTGCGAACAACTGCCGCATAGGGTATCTCTCTGCCTGCCTCGATAGCCGCCTTGACAGCCGTCTTGCTTATGTCAGGATCTTTGTATTTCAGCAGGCTGTCATCATTGACCTTTGCCCACTCCACGAAGGCTTTCGGGTCTGTTATCTCGGTGCTTTCCCTGCCCTTTGTAATGCTTATCTTAGCCATAACGCCCTCTATTTTGTTAAGGTTGACCCTCTGCATACTGTTCATAAGATAAGCTTTAAGGCTCTCTGCCTGCTTGACCTTCTGCTCACGTCTTGCTTTGAGGGCTTTCTCCTCTGCTTCAAGCATTTTCGCCTCGCTGCTAAGCACCTTAACATAAGCCGCAACGTTCTCCGCCTTGTCCGTAAACTCAGTCTCAACGCATTCAAGGGTATCAAACCACACCTTTTCAGCCTCAGCCTTTTCCTCTGCCGTAAGCTCGGCATTTTCCGTCATATCTTCAAGGCTGTCAAAAAGCCTCTGAAAATCGTTTGTAAGCTCATAAAGTTTCATTTTTATACCTCCAGTTTAGTTTTTATCATGTCAGCAAGCTGTCTTGATTTTTCTACGAACAGCTCACGCTCTGCACTGTCTTTGTGTGCGTCGATATATCCGCAAAGTCTGTTTATGCTGTCCACAGCGTTTGAAAGATACGCCTTGAACACCGCTTTATCGTCCTGCACAAGCCTTGCAGGAGCGTTTTCTGCAAGCTTTTTCTCATACTCCGCCTTAGTTCTGTCAAGCTCCTCACGAAGTTGTGAAAGCTTGTCCTGCTTGTCCTTTTCAGCCTGCTCAGCTTTCTGCAAAAGCTCTCTGCGGTCTTTCAGGCTGTCTTCTTCAAGCTTTGAATATTTTTCCGACCAGTCAAGGTCAACACGCCTCATAGCGTCTTTAAGGTTTGCCACCTCTTTGCTGTCCGTTTCCACAGCTACCTCGATAGGACGGTTCTCAAGCTCCTTTATCTCGGCTTCAAGCTGTGTTACCTTATTTTTCATTTCAAGCACCTTTTTATCCGCCATAAAGACCTGATGGCTTGCCTCTGCATTTGACTCCATGGCTCTGTCACGCTCGTTCTGCAAAATATCTATTTTCGCTTTAAGCTCCTTGACAGTAGTGCTTTCAAGGTCGATATTTTCGGCAAGCTCTGTTCGCTCTTCATCGGAAAGCTTAGCAAGAAGTGTCAGCTTTTTAACTCCGATTTGTAAACTCGAGTTTACAAAATCCTGCGGTAATTTTTCAGCCACTCTAATGTAATTGTACACATTCATTCTTGAAAATCCTGTTTCCTGCTCGCAATACTCTCCAAAATCTGAGTACCCAAGCTCCTTGTAAAGCCTGCTGTCCCTCATTTCCTTAAAGCCCATACACATATCGTAAAGGCTCTGCTGTGCAAGCTGAGCTGAGGTCTTTATCCTGCGGTCAAGCTCAGCTGCCTTGATATATTCTGCCGATAGTTCGTTCATGCTGTTTTACGCTCCTTTCGTTTCTCAGCGAACACCCTGTCAAGATACCGCTGATACTTCTGTTCAAAGTCCGTTATCTCCTGCGGTTTGTCTTCTCCGCCGTTTTGTACCACGTTGTTCCTATATCCTCTGCACTGCACGATACCACCGTATTGGCTCACCTCAACAGTATAGTAAGGCTTGTCAGGCTCAGAAACTTTTCTCAGAAACATTATACTTAGCTTTCCCATAGCATGGCGTTCTGCATATCCGCCCACACAATGGGAAAGTATCCTGCCCTCGTCCTCTATCTCTTTCAAACTGTGTGGCTGTCTGACAAGTAAGCCGTCTGCCGAAAATTCAAGGCAGACACGCTCTGCAAGCCTTTTCGTGAAGTTCTGCAAAACAAGCTCGTCATGCTCATAGTTGATGATCTGAGTAAGCCTGTTGTGCATTGTCCAGAAATCGTGTGGCAATGCTATCATTGTATCGTGAATGTTATACTCCAGTGTTTCGCACTGCTCCAGATAGTCGCTGTAATCAAGAGGTGTCATTTCCTGCTCGTGTATGTATCGTGCCACCCTTTGCGGTGTAAGACCTGTTATCCTCACAAGACGTTCAAGAGTGCCGTGTTCGTTCTTAAAGACCTTTGCTATATTCAGTAAATCTTCCGGTCTGAGTTTTGGATATTCCTCACGATAGTCAAGATACTGCTCCCACAGATGTTCGCTGCCTTTGAGTGTCTTGAACTCCGTCTTGTTCAGTCCGAGCATTTTCAGCAGGTCATTACTTTTCCAGTTCACACGCTGAGAGAGCAGGAACTTTTCCTGATATCCCCACCAACCTGTGTATCTCACGCTTGTTACGTCATAGCCTTGTTTCATAAGATACTCAAGATTAGGGTGTTTGCAGTATGCGTGAAGATAGCATATAAGCATATTACCGTGATAATGCTGATGTTGGCTGTAACGCATATCCGACTTGTCTATGGCTTTGATGTTCAGCACCGAATAGGAATTATCATAGTTATATCCCATACAGCACTTGCAAAAGACAGGCTCACGGAAGTCATTACGCACCGACCAGTTAATGCCGTTATCACTGCCGTATCTCACCGATCCGTCACGGGCAAACACATACCGCTGTCTTTCCACAAGGTCACCTTTTGAGTATCGGTGAAAGCAACGTGCGAAAAGCTCAGCACCCCTTGTGAGGAACACCACATAATTCTTAGCACCTCTGCCTTTCATCTTATCCATAAGCTCATTATCCACCGCAGGAAAGCAGTAGATAAGAGCCTCTTTCCTTGCTTTTTTCATACTGTCACCTTAGAAATCAAGCAAGCCGTCAAGGGATAGGCTGACAGGCGGTTTTGCTGTTTCTTCGCTGTCTGAGCCGTCACCCAGGTCGATCGTCATATTGAAATGAACGTCCGCACCCTTGAAGTAAAAGCTTACAGCTCTGCGGTAGACCTCGATATCCGAGATACTTCCCCCTGCACCCTTGACAGCGTTTTCCGCACACTCAGCGAAAGTTTTGTCCGTCTGCAGAACCGCCTGAGCAAACTCCTCGTTCTGCTCACAGAAAGTTTTGAGAGCCTCAAGAGTAGGCTTTGCAACCGCCTGCGCATACTTGCCAAGCTTAGCGACAGACAGCTCCTGCGACAGCTTGTCCTGAGCTTTCTTTGCGTTAATGTTCATTGCCGTCACCGCCTTTTCGCACGCTACTCATCAACGCACTGGCACAGCAGATGTCCTTGTATGTCTCGCCAAGGTCAAAAGCCTTCTTCTCATGTGGCTCCATTTCCTGACGCAGTGCCAAAAGGGTCGACATAGCACTTGCGAGCACTTGACATATATCCGATTTTGTGCTATCATCAATTTGAAAAGTGTTTTCTTTTTTCGTTGAGCTTGTGCCTGTTGCCGCAGGTGCAGGCTCGTTTTTTGTGTTGTTCACTATGTATCGTGTGAAAGTTTCAATGCAACCCTCAATTTCCAAAGTTGCGAAAAATGGGCAGTTATCGCAGTCAGCATTTGTCGCACAATGTTTCGCCGCATTTATGATATCTTCGTTTGTAAATTCCTCATTCATCTTTATTCCTCCCTTATCGGCTGTACGCTCATATACTGCTTGCCCATTTTCTTCACAGGCTCAAGCCCCTTATCCCTCAGCGACCTTGCGGCATCGCCAAGCCCTCTGTCGAAGTCCTCACGGGTCTTGTAGAATGCACATCTGCGACAGGAGTCCTTCGTTGGCGTTACTGTCAGCGCACCGCACTCGTCAGACTTGACATTTGAATGGAACACGCAAAGGCTTACCGCTCCACTGCCGTTGTCAAGGGGCTTGTCCCTCTTAAAAACCTCTCTCATCACTATCATCGTTTTCGTCCTCCTCTTTCTCAAAACGTTTCTCCCAGTGCCTATCCGCCACGCTCAGCACAAGATACATCACTACATCTATGCCTGCAATCACAGCTATTGTTATCAGCAGTATTCCTACAATGTTCATTACCACTTTCCTTTCATTTCAACTTCGACCTTGACCACGGGTCTGCCTGCTTCTCTCACTGCACGCTTTAATTCCTCACGAACTGTGTCTTCTGCGGTTTCTTTAACGTTGCGATACAGTCCATAGATTGCCAGTGCAACCAGCGCCACACACAGTGCTATGGCTGACACATATCTGATGATCTCCAACGTTGTTATCAGGTTGTTCATTTTCTCACGTCCTTTCTGATCTCTCTGCTATCCACTTGTCAAGCAGCGTTGAGTATATCTCGTACACATATTCGTTAAGCTTAATGGCGCACCCAAAAGGATACACGCCCTGTCTGAGCCCTGCGTTCAGCCTGTTCACATTTGTGTTGAAGCCTGCGGCTTTCAGCCGTTCCACCGCTTCTACCGATGATATTACTCTGAGCATTTAGTCCACCTCCTCGATAGTCAAGACATTCTCATGGGGACTAATAACACTTGCCTTTGTCAGAGCCTCGTACTGACTCTTTGCTGCTACTGTGAACACCCTTTTATCATGATACTGGTCTACTGTTGTTACTTTGTACATTTTCATTGCTTTGTCCCTCCTCATTGTGTTTTCTGTCATTTCTGCTTCCAGTGAACATATCCTGCAAACATTGCTAGTTATCATGAGAGACAACGGAATTGTGTTGTCAAGCCCTATTAGCATACATATACCGAATGCAAGCGGACTTGCTAGGCACAACGCAATACCAAGATAGTACGCTATCTTTTCCAAATTCAACGTTTGCCCTCCTCATATTGTGACCTTGTTACAATCAGCTCTCCGTCAAGAGTCCAATACTGAATGACCTCTCTACAGGGGTCATCTTCTGTTCCTGCACCTTTCAAGGCTCTTGTTACGATCACCTGCTCAACCCTAGCACTGTCACACCCTCTTGGAATAGCAGTAATTTTCTTTTCCACTTTCTCACCCCCTCTTCAATCATTTGTTGCATTTTCTCCTCAGTTGTGATATAATGGCTATATCTTACAAAGAAAGGAGGTTTCTGCAATGAATAAAGTTGATCTGCCAGAAACATTTCATGAACTTCCCAAAGATCGTCAGAGCTTTTTATTATCTTGGATATCAAATAATCTCAGACCAATCGAAAGCATAAATACTCGTTATACATCTTACAGTATTAAACATTGGATTGAAGAAGAATATCCAAACGAATATTTTACTAATGGCGAACTTAAAGGAGCTATGCTCGAAGCTAATTATAGAACTAACAACGAAAATGCCTTAAACTGGTGTTTCAACATCTCTGAACGCTCACCTATTATAGTCAAGCGAAAAGCTCAGATGAAGTAATTCTTTTGGTTATCATTTCATTGAGGGAAACAACTATGCTCACAGTATTGTTGTTTTCCTCTTTTTCTATTTCCCAACGTTCAACAGCTTTATAACCAAGCTCTTTTAGTTTGCGGCAAAGTGTCGATTTTCCCGTTGGTCCTTGCTTACCCTCGACAATGATACAAATATCTTTATCAAGTAATGCCAGTAATTTCACAACTTCTTGCTCTGAAAAATATTGTGATAACACTTTCCTTAGTTCCATATTCTCACCCCCTCTTTAATCACTTGTTGCATTATGCAACTCACTGAGTAAAAAAATATTTGCCGAACTCTCCAGCATCAATGTGGAGCAAGTGTGACAGTTTCTCAGCCTCGTCCAAGTCAAACGGACGAACATTGTTTATTTTCTGATTAGCTGTAGGTTGAGCTATGTTTAAACAATGTGCAACGTCAGCTTGGGTCAGTTCAAGCTCCTTCATTCTACCCTTGATCTTGTTCGTGTTTACCATATGCCAGCCTCCTTTCTTGTTGCATTATGCAACTTACTGCATTATCATAATAGCACATAACTTTTCACTTGTCAATAGCATTTTGCAACATTTTTTTATTTTTTTCAAAAAAGCTATTGCATTATGCAATTTAATGTGATATAATCATTATAACGAAAGCAGGTGAGCAAGATTTGAATACCATAGAAATTGGAAATAGAATAAAAGCTGCAAGAGAAGAAAGAGGACTTACACAAGAAGAACTTGGTATCCGTCTTGGATTGAATAAATCAACCATCCAAAGATATGAGGCAGGAAAAATACTCAGAATAAAATTGCCTGTTCTTGAATCAATCGCTATTGAGTTGAATGTTAATCCTGAATATCTTGCATTAAAAACTGATGATCCTAGCCCTAAACATTCTTCTCATATTATAGACTCCAACGCAACCATACTCCCGCAAGACAACGTACATATAATACCTATATATGAGAGCGTGTCGGCTGGGTTCGGTGCTTACGCTGACGATTATGTTGTAGGCTATATGCCGCTTTATATCGTCAACGAGGAAGAAGCTAAGAATACAATGTGCATTGTCGTTTCGGGGGACAGTATGTATCCGAAGATAGAGAACGGCGACAAGATACAAGTGCTAAGGCAGGATTGGGCTGAGGACGGACAGGTAGTTGTTGCCCTTATCGACGGTGAAAACGGCGTTGTGAAGAAAATCAAGTATTCTGATGACAAGATAACTCTTGTATCATTCAATCCCGAATATCAACCAAGAGAGTTTGTCGGTGCAGAAAGAGACCGCATAAGAATACTCGGCATTGTAAAAACAGTTATAAAATCCTTATAATAAAAAAAATCCCCGTCAGCACCGCAAATACTGACAGGGATAGCACACAGAATTTTCTCCTGCATGGTTACAAATACATTATATCACCAATTTAAGACAATGTAAATGATTGCAATAAATTGTTTACAAAAGTCGGTTTATAGGGAGGAAAAAAATATGACTTGTCCAAATTGTAAAGGCGAAAACGCACCAGGCGTAGCAGTATGTGAATATTGCGGTCACGAACTGCCGCAGCCACAGAAAATTGATAACCACGTTGAGCATAACAGCAATATCGTTCAGCACATCACATACGTTACAAACGTCCAGCAGGTCGCACCGCAAGCTCCTGTTGAGCAGATAAGCCCTAAGAGTAAAAGCACAGCTGAAATACTTTGCCTGCTGACCTTTTTAGGCTTGGGCGGTTTGAACAGATTTTATGTAGGCAAAGCTGGCACAGGTTTGCTGTACTTCTTTACTTTCGGAGGTTTCTTTATTGGAGCAATAGTTGATATGATAAATTTGTTTCAGGGAAACTTCACTGACGCTCAGGGCAGAGTGTTAAAATAAAATCCCCTGCTAGTATTGTAAATACTGACATGGAAGAAAAAAATGCTCGCCCCCAAGTGCTACCAACACTCAGAGGCGAGCAGAGCGGATACTACCAATATCAGCTCAAAATGAACAAAACCCAATCACCACAAAAGGGCTTATTCTGCCCTTTTATTGTAGCACACTTTTTTAGGAGTGTCAAGAATAGGAGGAAAATATGCTATGTAAAAAATGCCGTAAGGAAATTCCTGACGGCTCTATTTATTGCAACTACTGTGGCAAGAAGCAGGAAACTACTAAGAGAAAAACACGTCGCAGAGCAAGAGGAACAGGCACGATAAGATACAAGCCTGAATACAAAAACCGCCCATATGTGGTTTTCAGCCCTCGAACAACGTCCGGCACAGGTGAAAAGTACATCGGCTGCTTCAAAACGGCAGCAGAGGCACAAGCCGCCCTTGATAGTTACTTCAACTCTACGCACATAGATCACTCCAGCCTAACTCTTGCACAAGCGTATGAGAATTGGAGTTCCGAGCATTTTGAAAGCCTTACAAAGAGTGGTGAGCAGGGCTACAAGACCGCATGGAGATACCTTGATAGTATCGCAGGCAGGAAGATGTCAGAGCTTAAAACAGCAGATTATCAGAGGTGCATAACCGAATGTGCCAAACGTTTCAGCCGTTCGCAATGTGCAAAAATCAAGCAGCTATGCTCACAGCTCTGCAAGTACGCCGCCCAAAATGACATCATAGACAAAAACTATGCTGAATACATAACACTTCCAAAAGAGGTTAAGAAAGAGAAAAGAATTTTTTCAGCGGAAGAGCTTGAAAAGCTGTGGAAGCACTCTTCGGATAGATCTGTCCAAGTCATTTTGTTTATGATCTACACAGGCTTTCGTATCGGCGAGGTGTTCACGATACTTAAAAAGAATGTCCACCTTGCCGAGAACTACATGATCGGCGGCATCAAGACCGAAGCGGGCAAGGACAGACTTGTGCCGTTTCCGTCACAGATACCCGAAATAAAGACGTTTGTACAAGATTGGTACAATGAAAGCAAAACAGATTTTTTGCTGAATGGTGATGTCAACAATTTCAGAAAACGCAATTTTTATCCTGCACTTGCTGAGTGTGGTGTGATACCCGAGCCGACAGTTACAGAACTAAAAAGCGGCAAAACGACAAAGAAATATGACACGGAGATAACGCCTCATTGCTGCCGTCATACGTTCGCAACGTTATCGGCAGATTGCGGTATGCAACCTGAAAAATTGCAGCGTATCATCGGTCATGCCAAGTATGAAACAACGGCAGATATATACAATCACTCAGGGCAGGACGCAAAAGCACTAGCGAAAGAAATGTCAAAGCTAAAAAAGTCAGTGGAACATTAGTGGAACATTTGCCCTGTAAACGTCGATTTTTCGGCATTTCTTGATTGGTTGGTAAGGACGAGGTCACCGGTTCAAGCCCGGTTAGCAGCTCCAGCAGGTGCTTGCACCTGCACCCAAATCCGCTATCATTTATGGTAGCGGATTTTTTGTCGCCGCCCATGGGTACGATACCCTGCACACAAAAAACACCGTCCGAACTCCTCGGACGGTGTTACATTTTTATCTCGTATTACAGATTTGTATACTCCATAAGGCTCTTATCCACCTCACGGGCAACATCTCTGCCCTCTCTGATAGCCCATACTACAAGTGACTGTCCTCTGCGCACGTCGCCTGCGGCAAAGACGTTCTTCACGTTGGTCTGATGTGTGCCGTCGGCTGTTGCGATATTCGTTCTACCGTCTACCTCAACACCAAAAGCCTTTGTGAGATAGCTTTCAGAGCCAAGGAAGCCTGCCGCAATAAGAACAAGCTCGGCTTCTACCTTGTATTCGCTGCCCTCAACAGGCTTCATTATCGTTCTGCCTGACTTAGGGTCTTTCTCCGGGGATAGCTTTACAAGCACTGCACCCTTAAGATTGCCCTTTTTGTCTTTGAGAAACTCCTTGACAGTTGTCTGATAAACTCTCGGGTCATGACCGAACACACCGATAGCTTCCTCCTGACCGTAATCTGTCTTGCAGACCATTGGCCACTGCGGCCATGGGTTGTTCTCGGCTCTCGTGTCAGGAAGCTTTGGCATCATTTCAAGCTGCAAAACGCTCTTTGCGCCGTGTCTTACGCTTGTACCTACGCAGTCATTTCCTGTATCTCCGCCACCTATTACCATGACGTTCTTGCCCTTTGCGGAAATGTGGTTTTTATCCGTCAGACCGCCGTTCAGCAGCGCCTTAGTTGTGGATTTCAGAAAATCCACTGCAAAATAGATACCCTTTGCATCTCTGCCCTCGGCTTTGATATCTCTAGGGTTTGAAGCACCACAACAAAGTATTACTCTGTCGAAGTCCTTGAGAAGCTCAGCCGCTGTGATATCCTTGCCCACATTAACGCCTGTGCGGAACTCGATGCCCTCTTCTTTCATTATGTTTATCTTGCGCTCGATTATCTGCTTTTCAAGCTTCATGTTCGGTATGCCGTACATAAGCAGACCGCCCACTCTGTCCTCACGCTCGAAAACCGTTACACTGTGACCTCTCTGATTGAGCTGGTCAGCGGCAGCAAGACCTGACGGGCCTGAGCCTATAACAGCAATAGTCTTTCCTGTTCTTACCTTTGGCACTCTTGCTGAAGCATATCCGCAGGCATAGGCATTTTCGATAATGCCATATTCGTTAGCCTTTGTGGTAACAGCGTCGCCATTAGCTCCGCAGGTGCAGGCTTTTTCACAAAGTGCAGGACAAACTCTTGATGTGAACTCAGGAAAATTGTTCGTCATATGAAGTCTGTAATATGCCTGCTCCCAGTTGCCCTTGTATATAAGGTCGTTCCATTCAGGGATAAGATTGTTAAGCGGACAGCCTGAAAATGCGTTGCCTATCTTCATTCCTGCCTGACAGAACGGCACACCGCAGTCCATACATCTTGCACCCTGCTTCTGCTGCTCCTCCTTTGAAAGAGGAGTGTGAAATTCATTAAAATTCTTTATACGTTCCTCAACGGAGAACGCTGTTGCGTCCTCACGCTTATAGTCCATAAAACCAGTTGGCTTTCCCATATCTCAACTATACTTGCTTTCACGGCAAGTATATCCTCCTTTCGATTTTAAAAGTACAATATCTCATGTGCGCAGGCTTACTGCTTGCCGTTGATGATCTGATAGAATGCTTCTATCTGCGCCTGATCGCTGCTCATGCCCTTTTCTTCCATTGAAGCTATAGCAGACATCATCTTCTTGTAATCGTGAGGGATTATCTTCTTGAACTTAGGCAGATATTCCTCAAAGTTATCAAGAATACGCTTGCCCTTTTCAGAGCCTGTTGCGTCAACGTGCTGCTGGATAAGGTCTTTGAGCTGAATTATATCGTACTTCTCCTTGACCTCAGAGAAAAGTACCATTTCCTTGTTGAGTCTTGTGTAAAGGTGTCTGTCCTCGTCAAGAACGTAAGCTACACCGCCCGACATACCTGCCGCAAAGTTTTTGCCCGTCTTGCCGATAACTACCACACAGCCGCCTGTCATATACTCACAGCCGTGGTCGCCAACGCCCTCGACAACTGCCACTGCGCCTGAGTTTCTTACGCAGAAACGCTCGCCTGCAACACCGTTGATGAACGCCTTACCGCTTGTTGCGCCGTAAAGTGCAACGTTACCGATAATGATATTGTCCTCGGCTTTGAAAGTGGAATCCTTCGGAGGATAAACAACGAGCTTACCGCCTGAAAGTCCCTTGCCGAAATAATCGTTAGAGTCGCCCACAAGCTCGAGGGTCAAGCCGTTCGGGATAAATGCGCCGAAACTCTGTCCGCCTGAGCCGTTGCAGACTATCTTGTATGTATCGTCAGCAAGTGTGTTATAATACTTTCTTGTTATCTCTGAGCCGAAGATAGTACCGAATGAACGGTCTGTGTTCTTGACATTTACTGTGATAGACTTCTTCTCACCACTCTTAAGATTTTTCTCGAACTCCTTCATGAGTACCTTTTCATCAAGAGTGTTTTCAAGCTTGAAGTCATACTTGGATTTCTTGTTGTATTCTACCTTTTCTGAAACGTAATCAGAGTTGATGATATTAGAAAGGTCAACTTGTGCCGCAGTGCCTGTGATACCAGCCTTTGGCTTGATAAGATCAATCCTTCCCACAAGCTCGTCAACTGTTCTTACGCCAAGCTTTGACATATATTCTCTAAGCTCGGAAGCCACGAATATCATAAAGTTCATTACATATTCAGGCTTGCCGGGGAACTTCTTTCTAAGCTCTGGGTTCTGTGTTGCAACACCAAATGGGCAAGTATCAAGATTACATACTCTCATCATTGCACAGCCGAGTGTTATCAGCGGAGCTGTTGCAAAGCCGAACTCCTCTGCGCCAAGGATCGCTGCAATAACAACATCACGGCCTGTCATGAGCTTGCCGTCTGTTTCGATAACGACCTTGTTTCTAAGACCGTTCTTGATAAGGGTCTGATGTGCTTCTGCAAGTCCAAGCTCCCATGGAAGTCCTGCATTGTAGATCGAGTTTCTCGGAGCCGCACCTGTACCGCCGTCATAGCCTGAGATAAGGATAACACCTGCGCCTGCCTTTGCAACGCCTGCCGCAACTGTACCAACACCGCACTCAGAAACGAGCTTTACAGAAATTCTTGCGTTCTTGTTTGCGTTTTTCAGGTCATAGATAAGCTGAGCCAAGTCCTCAATAGAGTAGATATCATGGTGTGGCGGAGGTGAGATAAGCGAAACTCCAGGTGTTGAGTGTCTTGTTTTAGCTATCCATGGATAAACCTTTTTGCCAGGGAGATGACCGCCCTCGCCAGGCTTTGCGCCCTGTGCCATTTTTATCTGTATCTCATCAGCAGATGTGAGGTATCTTGAAGTTACGCCGAAACGTCCCGAAGCCACCTGCTTGATAGCTGAACATCTGTCCTCAGAAGTACCCTTTGTGAGAAGTCTGTCAAGGCTCTCACCGCCCTCGCCTGAGTTTGACTTGCCGTGAAGTCTGTTCATTGCGATAGCAAGTGCTTCATGAGCTTCCTGCGAGATAGAGCCGTAGGACATAGCGCCCGTCTTAAATCTTCTTACAATAGAGTCAACGCTCTCCACCTCTTCCAGTGGAACAGGATTTTCAGCAAAGTTGAAATCCATAAGACCTCTGATGTTCACAGGGTCCATTTCCTCAGAGATAAGCTTTGAATACTTCTTGTATGTTTCATAGTCGCCCGTCCTTGCAGCCTGCTGGAGCAGATAGATAGACTGAGGATTGTAAAGATGCTCCTCCTTGCCGCTTCTGAACTTGTGGCTTCCTCTTGATTCAAGCTCTGTGTCTGTGCCAAGTCCAAGAGGGTCAAAGGCTGATGTATGAAGTCTGTCAACGTTCTTTTCAATATCAGAGATAGTGATACCACCTATTCTGCTGACAGTGCCTGTGAAATACTTGTTTATAACGTCCTCGCCGATACCGATAGCCTCGAATATCTGTGAGCCTTGATATGACTGTATAGTAGAGATACCCATTTTTGAAGCTATCTTTACGATACCATGGAGAACAGCCGCATTATAATCGTCAACAGCGGCATAGTAATCCTTGTCGAGAAGGTCGTCAGCAATAAGCTCGTGGATAGTTTCCTGAGCAAGATAAGGGTTGATAGCGGAAGCACCGTAGCCAAGCAGTGTTGCAAAGTGATGAACTTCTCTAGGCTCGCCGCTTTCGAGGATAATAGCAAGAGATGTTCTCTTCTTTGTAACAACAAGGTGCTGATGAAGCGCTGATACTGCAAGCAGTGACGGGATAGCAAGGTGGTTCTCATCAACTCCCCTGTCTGAAAGGATAAGGATATTTGCGCCCTCGCTGAACGCCTTGTCTGCTTCTATATAAAGTCTGTTTATAGCCTTTTCAAGTCTTGTGTTCTTGTAATAAAGTATAGGGATAACAGCTACCTTAAAGCCAGGAATGTGCATATTCTTTATTTTAAGGATATCTGTTGAGGTAAGGATAGGATCGTGTATCTTCATTACCTTGCAGTTTTCAGGCTTTTCTTCAAGAATATTGCCGTCCTCACCGATATAGACAGTTGTGGAGGTAACTATTTCCTCTCTGATAGCATCTATAGGCGGATTTGTTACCTGTGCAAAGAGCTGTTTGAAGTAGTTGAACAGTGGCTGAGGCTCTTTTGAAAGCACCGCAAGCGGGCTGTCTGTACCCATAGCGGCAATAGACTCAGAGCCGTTCTTTGCCATTGGCAGGATAGATGTCATAACGTCCTCATAGGTATAGCCAAAAGCTTTCTGAAGTCTTTGTCTTTCCTCGTAGCCGTGTTCCTCTACCTTGATGTTTGGTATCTTGAGGTCTTTAAGTCTGACAAGGTTGCTGTCAAGCCACTCGCCGTAAGGCTGCTTTGAAGCATAGTATTCCTTAAGCTCGTCATCGTCGATAACTCTGCCCTGAACAGTATCAACAAGAAGCATTTTGCCCGGGCGAAGTCTTTCCTTTTCAACGATATTGTCTGACGGGATAGGAAGTGCGCCAACCTCAGATGAAAGGATAAGATTGCCGTCCTTTGTGATATAATATCTTGACGGACGCAGACCGTTTCTGTCAAGCACTGCACCCATGATATCTCCGTCAGAGAAAAGGATAGAAGCAGGTCCGTCCCATGGCTCCATCATAGTTGCGTAATACTGATAGAAGTCTTTCTTAGCCTGACTCATCGTGCCGTTGTTATCCCATGGCTCAGGGATCGTTATCATGACAGCCAGCGGCAGATCCATTCCGCTCATGACCAAAAATTCAAGAGTGTTGTCAAGCATTGCAGAGTCAGAGCCTTCAGTGTTTACAACAGGTGTGACCTTATCAAGGTCGCCCTTCAAATGCTCAGACTTCATCGTTTCCTCACGAGCGAGCATTTTATCAGCATTGCCTCTGATAGTGTTTATCTCACCGTTGTGAACGATCATTCTGTTAGGATGCGCTCTCTGCCAGCTTGGGTTTGTGTTGGTAGAAAATCTTGAATGTACCATAGCAATAGCAGACTCGTAGTCCTTATCCTGAAGGTCAGGGAAGAACTTTCTGAGATCCTGCACAAGGAACATTCCTTTATATACTATAGTTCTGCTTGAAAGCGATACAACGTAGGTGTCCTCATTTGACTGCTCGAACACACGTCTTGCAACATATAGCTTGCGGTCAAAGTCAAGGCCCTTTTTAACGCCCTTTGGACGCTTGATGAAGCACTGCATTATGGCAGGCATACACTGGGCAGCTCTCTTGCCAAGCACCTCAGGCTTTGCAGGAACGACTCTCCAGCCAAGGATCTCCAGACCCTCTTTTTCAGCGATTATCTCAAACATCTTCTTTGCCTGATTTCTCGCAAGCTCGTTCTGTGGGAAGAAGAACATACCAACGGCATAATCTCTCTCCTCGCCAAGCATGATCCCAAGCTCAGCGGCGGCGATCTTCTTGAAGAATTTATGTGAGATCTGAAGCAGGATACCTACTCCGTCACCTGTTTTGCCCTCTGCGTCCTTACCTGCACGATGCTCAAGCGTTTCAACGATAGTCAGCGCATTTGCAACAGTATCGTGGCTCTTTTTGCCCTTAATGTTCACAACAGCACCTATTCCGCAGTTATCATGCTCGAATTTCGGTGAATACAGGCTTTTTACATTAGTCATATCCTCCATGCGTTCCATTTTTATCACCCTTTCCTGCCAAACTGTAAAAAAATTATAGCTTATCGTTCAGCAACGTATGTTATTTCACGGCTCATAGCCGATTTTTAGCTGTTTTTAACAAAAAATTTGCAGGAAGAAATTAAAATCCTGCAATCCTGCATAAGTGCAGACAAACTCAAAGCGTGGTTTTTCGCACAAATGCAAGAAAATAGCCTTTTGCCGTCTTTTTTGACAGCTTAATCATTATAACACACATTACAGCAAAATGCAAGAGCGAATGATAAAACTTGCATAAAATCATTATTAATTTTTAGTTAATCGGTATACATATATAACTTATGATTTCATATCGTTTTCCTGGGTAAACCTTGCAAACTAACGTAACAACGCTCTTTTCAGCTTATTTACAGCCATTTTCAGCGGAGAATCGTACTCTTTGTAAAAATGCTGATAATCCTTAGAATTGTTCCAGTCACCGCCCCATTTCCAGCCGTGGCGCCTGAAAATGCAATAGCAAAGGTCTGTTCTGTCAATCTTGTGATCAAAAGTCTTATCACGGTCTGCATACTCTGCAGCATTGGCAGGCATGACCTTATCCCCCACTATATAAGGATTGATAAGAGGGTTTATGTCTATCGCCCTGCCGTAGCTGTGAGCCGAAATAGTGTTGGTATCAGCCACCACCCTATAGTTGAAGGCAGAGGAGTTGTTATCCGCCATTGACCTTTCATCATCAGCGTCATACTCGTCCACGAGCCTGATTTTTTCTATCTCATAACCTCCCTCGAAAAGCTCATAGAAGATATCCAGAACCTCATCCGCAAGCTTCCTCGCCACGATAAGCTCCCCCGACTGCACCTTATGCTCAAAGTCATAATATCTCACACGAAGATAGGCAAGGTCGCCCAGCTTCATATAGGGATTTTCCTTATACGAAACGCCTTTGATACGCTCTATCACCTCATTTGGAAGCTCCTCAGCCGTAAAGCCCTCTCTGTATAATATCTTTTCCATAAAAAACACTCCTTACAAAAAGCGGTCAAGGCATGATACCTTGACCGTCCTTATTATTTATCCGCAGACTTGTAGTACATAACAACAGGCGTACCGTAAGGCACGTTGTCATAAACATATTTGGCGTCGTCATAGCTCATATTTATACAGCCGTGAGAGCCGTTGTATTTGTATATCTCACCGCCGAAATATCCGCCTCGCCACGTTGAATCGTGAAGACCTATTCCGCAGAGAGAAACATTGTTCCAGAAGTTGCACTTTGTATCCCACTCGTCGCCGTCGGCATTTGTGTCTTTCATACGCTTGTTGGTCTCTTTTGACCAAAGCTTATAAACACCGGGGAGAGTTGTTCTCGCCTTAGATGTGGTCTGACCTGAAACTATATAGGTATCGAGCTTTTTCTTGCCCTTTTCATAATACCACAAGTGCTGGTCGGTAAGGTCTATCTCAATATAAGTGTCGCCTATATCATCGTCCTTGCTTCTCGCAGACTCAACGCCTGTAAAGTCATAATAACCGGTACTGTAATAGATAGGGTCTACCTTGTCAACGCTCTCGCCCTTTTCAAGCATATCCACAAGATCGTCACAAGTCTTTTCCTGATCTATCCACCAACCGTATTTAGCATCAGAGCTTGTCGGCACGATTATGTCGCCCTGCAAAGTGGCGTGGAATTTTCTCTTAGTATTATATGTATCATACTTCTTTGCGAGCTTTTCCACATACTCCATGGCTTTCTTTCTATCCACAGTGTAGCTTCCGTCATCTTTGAGCTTTATAATCTTCATAAGCTCCTCGCCCGTGAGAGTTTCTGTGGTGTAGTCAAAATCGTATGTGACAGAAAGCTGGAAAACGTCATTTCGTTTCTTGCAATCGTCCTCAAGGTCTGCGCTCTTCACCTTTGGAAGAGAATAACAACCTGTGTCCTTGTCAAGCTCAACGCTAAGCTCACCTGCCGCCACGCTTTGCGTAACATAAGCTTCAAGCTTTTTCATATCGGTTATCTTGTTTCCCTGCACCTCAGGGGTGATAACATAAGCCGTCTTATCCTCGTTAAGACCAAGCTTTGCATCAGCAGTTTCAACATCGCCCCAGTTTGCTTTCTCCACAAGCTTCTGAAGCTTCTCAACATCAAATGTGATATCCTCATTAAAGCTATAGGTGGAGTTCTGTATAAATCCCGAGAACCATGTTTTTCTGTTCACGCTGTCATAGATCTTCTGAAGCTCGTCCTTGCCGCTTAGTCTGTAATCAAAATCAGCCGTCTTGAAAACAACAGGCGTGCCGTCGATAGTTTTGACCGTAAGCTCATAAGGCATATCGTTCACCCCGAGCAGGTCGCAAGCCTGTTCAAATGTCCTTCCGCCCACGTCAACGCCATTCACTGTTGTGCCGCTCAGAAATCTGTTGCTATAGTAAGCTCTTCCAATGAAATATCCTCCGCCCACAACTATCACGATAGCCGCTGCCGCAGTGCCGCAGATAATGCCGATATTGTTGCGTTTTTTCTTTCTTTTCTTGTTCTTTGACGAACCTTTGACAGAGCTGTTTTTCTTCACAGATGCCGCAGTCTTTTTCTTTATTGTTGTGGAATTTTCCGTCATCAATTATCCTCCTGTACAAAATGACGTTCGGCATTTGCCGACAATGTATCAAGAATAATTATATCATGCTTTTTTGCTTTTGTCTATAGGATAGGCTGAAAAATTTGTCACAAAAAGAGTGCCGGATATTATTATTTAATGTACAAATAAACGTACTGCAAACAAACTACACGCAAACACAGTAAAAAAATATCGGGCAGATAACTCCACCCGATACAATATCAGTCTTTTATATACTTGTTCTTGACCTCGCTGTAGGTCTTGCAGAAGCGGTCATGGGAGATATACGCTCCCCAGCTCATGTTATCGTCCACCTGAGGGTCCATAACATATACCTGACCGTTTATCGTTACCTCCACCCACATATGATAGCCGTAACCGCCTGCCGCCATAGCGGTCTTGCCGTCAACAGTCTTTGCATCAAAGCCTATGTAGTTGAGCATTGCGGCGTAAACGTAAGAATACTCTGTGCAAGTGCCGTAGCCGTCCTCAAGAACAGCCTTGACAGGATTTGCCCAGCCGCCGTAATCGTAGACCGTGTTCTTTATAATATAATCGTAGCAAGCCACAGCCTTTTCGTAGTTTGTCATATCATCTGATATTATCTTATCGAGATATTTCAGAAGTATCTTTTCTTCCTTTGCGCTGAGCGTCGCCTTTGGATCAAGCACTGCAGAATTAAGTCGCTGTGCAGGGGTCTTGCCGTTGTCGACAACAGGCGCAGTGGTTGTAGTTGTAACAGGCTTTTTAGTTGTTGTCACCTTAGCGGTGGTGGTTTTTTTCTTGGTAGTAGTCACCGCAGGCGTTGTGGTCGTAACAGGGGCAGTTGTTGTCTTTGCAGCGGTAGTAGTTTTTGCAGTAGTAGTTTTCACTGTTGTAGTCTTTTTTGTAGCCTTTGAGGCAACAGTATCGCTGTCAGTAGTGCTGACAGGGGCGGAAGTAACAGCAGAAACCTTTGTTTCAGACTTTGAAGCCTGCTGAGTTTTCTTTGTCACAAGGCTTACTGATATGCTAAGCTTTGTGTCAGCGGAAGTCACGCTCTGCACTGCGGTCACTGACGCTGGCTTCTGTGATATTACAGAGGTCGTTACGCTCTCTGATCTCAAAGCTGTTTCGGAAGCTGACTTTGTTGACTTTGTTGTTTCGCTTTTTGCAGTTTTTACAGCCTTTACAGCCTCAGTCTGAGAATTTTTCGCAGTTTCCTTGACGGCTGATGTTGTAAGAACAGTTGTGATATCCCCGATCTGCTCAGATGTTTCCTTGTCAGAAACAGCAGAAATGACCTTTGCATTTTCAGGCGGCATGACCGCACATGGCTGGATAACGTTTTTATCAAGCGTTGCAAAAGTCACAGCAGATACTGTCACAACTCCGCAGGCAGAAAGCACAGCCACACAGCGGGATATTCCCGACTTCAAATAACCCAATTCAGAACGCTCCTTTCAAATGTGATAAACTACACCATATTATAATGAATAAGGTTACAAAAGTCAAGGGGCATTGTAATCAAATTGTAATTTTCAAGCCGTTTTTTCGCTCGTTTATGAAGTTTATATGAACGTCAGGTTACAACCATTGTACATTTTATATCCCAGAAACGACAATAAGGGTTCTATTTTTATCACTTTTAACAAATTTCGCAAAACTTTTATTAATAATACCGAAAAACGGACACCTGCGTTACAAAAGCCCATATTTTCCACGATATTTTACATATCTATCCACAAAATCACCCACGCAAAAAAAGAACGCCGACACAAGCCAGCGTTCCCTTTTTGAAGTATATGAAGTATATATGGAGAAAAAAGTATATGTGTAAATTTCATCTTTTTGTCTTTCTCTTATTGTATTTACATCATACTCCGCCAATGTGACAGTTTTATGATAATGTGCTGAAAACTAATACACAAAAAATAAGTACAAAAAAAACGCCTGCCATATGACAGACGTTTTCTCTTAGTTTAAGTAAATTACTCAGCCTGAGGTGCTCCTACAGGGCAAGTACCTGCACAAGAACCGCAGTCGATGCACTCGTCAGCGTTAATAACACACTTACCATCAGCCTCGGAGATAGCTCCTACTGGACATGCGTCCATGCAAGCGCCGCAGCCGATGCACTCATCACTAATCTTATAAGCCATTTTCACAGACCTCCTTGCATAAATTCTACAAGTATCATATCAAATACTATACTTATATAATAACACATTTTCTGAAAAAATCAAGAGGTTTTCGGCATTTCATAAAAATTTCACATAGATTTTAAGTGATTTTTCAGTTAGTATTTACTAATCAGCTAGATGCTTGCCAATTCCTGCTGTGAGATAAGTGCAAATCCTGCTTCACTCAAAGCTTCCAGAGCGGCTGTAACGTTCTCTACTCTAAGGATAAGATAAGCCGTGTTTTCCTTAGTGTTTATGAATGCAGAATACATATACTCAACGCTGATGTTGTCATTGTAGAGAGCTTTCATTGCTTCTGAAAGTCCGCCTGGGCGGTCATTTATCTCCACTGCAAGCACCTGAGTGGTGGTAACGGAAAAGCCCTCTGTTTTCAAGGCTGAAACTGCTTTTTCAAAATCGTCAACGATAAGTCTGAGAATACCGAAATCCTTTGTGTCAGCAAGGGACATCGCACGGATATTCACATCATTATCCCCAAGTATTTTTGTAACGGCAGACAATCTGCCAGGTCTGTTTTCAATAAAAACCGAAAGCTGTTTTACTGTCATAAAATTACCCCCTGTCTTTCAGACAAGTTTTCTCTTGTCGATAACTCTTACTGCCTTGCCCTCAGAACGTGGAATGCTCTTTGGCTCAACAAGTCTTATCTTCGCCTTGATGCCAAGGATATTATGGATATCGTTGGATATCTTCTTTTCAAGATCCTCGATAGACTTGACAGTATCAGAGAACATATCGTCATTAAGCTCGACTCTTATCTCGAAAGTATCAGAATTGTTCACCCTGTCAACGACTATCTGATAGTTAGGGCTTGCCTTTGATATCTTAAGAAGCACTGACTCTATCTGCGATGGGAACACGTTTACGCCCTTAATGATGAGCATATCGTCGCTTCTGCCCATTGGCTTGCACATTTTGACGAGAGTTCTGCCACATGAGCATTTCTCTCTTGTAAGAATACAAATATCTCTTGTTCTGTATCTCAGCAGAGGGAAAGCTTCCTTTGTGATACTTGTGAATACAAGCTCGCCCTTTGAGCCTTCAGGAAGCACCTCGCCTGTGTCAGGGTCGATTATCTCTGCAATAAAGTTGTCCTCATTGATGTGCATACCAGACTGTGCTTCGCACTCGAAAGCTACGCCTGGACCGCTTGTTTCTGTCAGACCATAGATATCGTAAGCCTTGATACCAAGAAGATTCTCTATCTCGTGACGCATTTCCTCCGTCCAAGGCTCAGCACCGAAGATACCAGCTTTGAGTGTAAGCTCTTCAGGCTTGATACCCATTTCCTTTACAGTTTCACCTATATATGCAGCATATGACGGAGTACAGCACAGGATAGTCGAACCAAGGTCCTGCATGAACTGTATCTGTCTTTCCGTGTTTCCTGATGACATCGGCAGAGTAAGACAGCCCACCTTATGAGAGCCGCCGTTAAGACCTGCTCCCCCTGTAAAAAGTCCATAGCCATATGCAACGTGGCAAACGTCGTCTTTTGTTCCGCCTGCGGCAACTATAGCTCTTGCACAGCAATTTTCCCAAAGGTCAATATCATGCTGAGTGTAGAAAGCCACAACTCTCTTGCCTGTGGTTCCGCTTGTTGAATGTATTCTCACGCACTCTGAAAGCGGCTTTGCAAGCAGACCGTAAGGATAAGCCTCACGCAGATCAGCCTTTGAAAGGAACGGCAGCTTGTGCAGGTCCTCAATGCCGTGGATATCATCAGGCGTTACGCCCTTTTCTTCCATAAGCTTCTTGTAGTATGGCACATTGTCCCAGACGTGCTTGACCTGCTTGACAAGTCTTTCGCTCTGGAGCTTTTTCATGTCCTCGTGCGCCATGCACTCGATCTCTTCGTTCCAATATTTTCCCATTGGAACACACCTCCTGTTAAAATGGTTTCGGTCATATTACTCGGGTATCAACTTTGCACAAGTATCATACGCCGTACATTTCTTCAAGCATCTTAATGCCTGTTTTCGTTTTGAACACCTTGTCACGGAAGCTTTTTATGCTCTCTTTGGAAAGGCTGTCCTCGAAAGCGTTCACAAGGAAATCTGCTTCCAAGAGTATCTGCCAGTCAAGCCCCTGAGCGCCCTCATAGGTGTGATGATGTGCGATAAGAAAGCACACCCTGTCTATGATATCCTCGTCAAAGTCAAGCTCTGTGAGCATTTTCCGTGCAGGCTCAGGACCTAACTGTTCCTGAAGCTTTCCGCCGCAGTGACCCTTGCCGTATCTCTCCTCCGCAGGCTTTATGCCTATATCATGCACCACCGACGCAACGTCAAGGCAGTGCATAGTGCGGATATCAAGCCCCTCTGCCCTGCCGATAACACGGGCAAAGGTATGCACCTTTATAAAGTGCTGTATACGCTTAGGGTCGCCGCTGAAAAACTCGGTCATTTTTATGATAAGACCGCTTATCTCGTCCATTATTTTACCTCTCTGCCGAGAGCGAACGCCTTTTTATTCAGTTCAAGGAACTTTGCAGGAACACAGTTTTCAAGAGCCTTCTGCCAAACGTCCTCGTCAAAAGCCATTTTAGTTGACACAACGCCCATGAGAACAACGTTTGAAGCCTTTGCAGTACCAGCCTGCTCCGCAAGTGCCAGTGCGTCAACAGCGATAACGTCAACGCCCTCTGCTTTAAGCTTGCCTATGATATCCTCAGGATAAACAGCCGCACCTGTGATAACAGGCATTGGATCTATCTGCTGAGTTGAAGTGATGATATGTCCGCCCTTTTTGAGATATGAAACATATCTTGCGGCTTCAAGCTGCTCAAAGCTGATGATGATATCAGCTTCACCTTTTTCAACTACAGGCGAGCATACCTCGCTGCCGTACTTAACGTATGTAACAACAGAGCCGCCACGCTGGCTCATTCCGTGTACCTCGCTGACCTTGACATCAAAGCCCTGTGAGAGAAGCACGTTTCCTATTATTCTTGACGCAAGCAGAGAGCCCTGTCCGCCTACGCCCACTATCATAATTGATCTTGTTTTCATTATTTACACCTCGAAATATATGTTATCATTAGTCGCATATCGCACCCAGCTTACACATTTCCTTGCATATGCCGCAGCCTACGCACTGTGTATGGTCGATAACGCACTTGCCGTCATGGATAGATATAGCAGGACAGCCTATCTTCAAGCACTGCTTACAGCCTACGCACTTATCCTTGTTTACCTTAAGAGGAGGATTGTGCTTTACATATTTAAGAAGTGCGCATGGACGTCTTGAAATGATAACGCTTGGCTCTTCCTTGGCAAGCTCTTCCTTGATAACAGCTTCTGTTTCAGCCATGTGATATGGGTCAACGACTCTTACGCTCTTGATACCAAGTGAATGGCAGAGCATTTCAAGGTCAACGGCATAAGCAGGGTCGCCCTTAAGGTTTTTACCAGTTGTAGGGTTCTGCTGATGACCCGTCATACCTGTGATAGAGTTATCGAGAATGATAACAGTTGAATTTGTGGAGTTATATGCAACGTTCACAAGACCTGTCATACCGCTGTGCATGAATGTAGAGTCACCGATAACGGCAACAGACTTCTTCTCTGCCTCTGCTCCTCTTGCCTTGTTGAAGCCGTGAAGTCCGCTGATAGACGCACCCATGCAGATAGTTGAATCCATAGCACAAAGCGGTGCTGTTGCGCCAAGAGTGTAACAGCCGATATCGCCTGATACCATAACGCCCAGCTTATGCAGGCAATAGAACAGACCTCTGTGAGGACATCCCGGACACATAACAGGAGGTCTTACAGGCACGTTATCCTCAAATGTGATATACTCAGGCTTCTCGCCAAGTATCTTTTCGGCAACGATAGTCTGTGATATCTCGCCCATAAGGCTGAAAAGCTCCTTGCCGATAACGTTCACGCCGTTCTTTTTGCAGTGTGTTTCGATAACATCGTCAAGCTCCTCGATCACATAGACCTTTTCGCACTTTGCGGCAAAGTCCTTTATTATCTGAATTGGCATTGGGTTTACGATACCGAGCTTAAGATATGAAGCCTTGTCGCCCAGTGCTTCCTTTGCATACTGATATGAGATACCGCTTGTGATAATGCCTATCTTTGTATCGTTCATCTCTACCTTGTTGAGAGGTGAAGTTTCAGCATAATCAGCAATAGCTTTCATTCTTGCCTCAACAACAGGGTGACGGCGGATAGCGTTCCCGGGCATCATAACATACTTCTGGATATTCTTTTCATATGGGATATTCTCCCTTTCCTCTCTCTCGCAAAGCTCAACTGCTGACTGAGAGTGAGAAACTCTGGTGGACAGTCTTACGATAACAGGAACATCGAACTTTTCAGAAAGCTCGAAAGCAGCCTTAGCAAACTCCTTGCACTCTCCTGAATCGGAAGGCTCTATCATCATTGTCTTAGAAGCGATAGCATGGTGACGTGAATCCTGCTCGTTCTGTGACGAGTGCATACCAGGGTCATCGGCGACAGCTATTACCATACCTGCCGTTACGCCTGTGTAGCCTGCTGTGTAAAGAGGGTCAGCGGCAACGTTAAGACCAACGTGCTTCATTCCGCAGAAGCTTCTTGCACCGCCTATAGAAGCGCCAAGAGCCACTTCCATTGCCACCTTTTCATTAGGCGCCCACTCAGCATATACCTCGTCATACTTTGCAACAGCTTCTGTTATCTCCGTTGACGGAGTGCCTGGGTAAGATGATACCACCTTACAGCCTGCCTCATACAGACCTCTTGCAAACGCCTCGTTTCCAAGCATTAGTTTTTTCATACAATAAATCTTTCCTTTCACTGCACCGACCATTTTTTCGTGGTCGGTAGAAATAAACAATAATTAAAATAGACATAAGTAATTATACCACAAATTTCACCAAAATGCAACAACTTTTTTGATTTAAAGCACCAATAGAGTGTTATAAAAAGTTTGCTTACGGCAATTTTGTCAGTTTGCATAAAATATCAAGGGAGCTTCTGTGCAAAAATTCATGCCAGCTTACACGTTTTGAATGAAAAAAATAAATCGCCGCCAGGCGATACCATAATTCCTCACTCCTCATTCCTCATTCTTAACACTCCTCATTTCTCATTCTCACCTCCTCACTTGTTAAAAAAATTGTACTTGAAAAAAGAGCATAAATGTTGTATAATAACAAAGTATACTTATATTTACGTTCGGAGGATATACATAATGAAAAAATACACACTTGACGAGGTCTACACAGCCGATATGACGGCGTTTCAGAGAGAAAGATATAACAGAGTTGCAGATGAGTTTGAAAAGCTTTTCGGTGAAAAGCCAACTGCTTTCTTCTCAGCTCCAGGCAGAACTGAGGTAGGCGGCAACCACACCGACCACAACTTCGGCTGTGTTCTTGCGGCAGGCGTTTCACTTGACGTTATCGCTGCTGTCGCTCCTGACACCGAAGAGAACGTTATTACCATACAGTCTGATGGCTTCCCAATGGACACTGTGAACGTTGATGACGACACTATCTACGAGGAGCAGAAAAACACTTCTGCGGCGCTTATAAGAGGTATGTCCGCAGGCTTTAAAAAGAATGGTCACAATGCCGGGGGCTTCAAGGCTTATGCCACTTCAAACGTGCTCAAAGGCTCTGGACTTTCTTCATCTGCGGCTTATGAAGTGCTTATCGGCACTATCCTCAATGGTCTTTACAACGAGGGCGAGGTTTCTGCTGTGGAAATAGCTCAGATAGCTCAGTTTGCGGAAAATGTATATTTTGGCAAGCCCTCAGGTCTTATGGATCAAATGGCTTCATCAGTAGGCGGATTTATCACAATCGACTTTGCTGACGAAAAACACCCCGTTATCAACTCTGTAAAGTTCGATTTCACAAAAAGCGGTCACGCACTGTGTATCGTTGACACAAAGGGCAACCATGCCGACCTCACCCCTGAGTATGCGGCTATCCCTGCGGAAATGAAGTCTGTTGCGGCTTTCTTTGGCAAAAAAGTGCTGAGAGAGATAACAAAGGAACAGCTTCTTGAAAACATCTGTGCCGTTAGAGAAAAGTGCAGTGACAGAGCTGTGCTTAGAGCGCTCCACTTCTTTGACGATAATGAGAGAGTTGGCAAGGAAGCTTCCGCACTTTCAGACGGCGACTTTGACGCTTTCCTGAGCCTTATCAATGAATCAGGAGATTCATCATTCAAATATCTTCAGAACATCTATGCTTCTTCTGCCCCAAACGAGCAGGGCCTTTCACTGGCTTTGTATCTTGCAAAGCAGGCTCTTGGCGGTGAGGGTGCTTGCAGAGTTCACGGCGGTGGCTTTGCAGGAACTATCCAAGCGTTCGTACCTGAAAAGAAGCTTGAAGCTTTCAAGGCTGAAATGGAGAGAGTATTCGGTGAAGGCTCCTGCTATGTGCTGTCCATAAGACCTGTTGGCGGCGTGCAGATCGACCTTTAATATAGGAGTTGTCATGAAAAATCCATTTGCAGGCTTGAAGAAAAAGCAGGTGATGTTGCAGTTTTCCACCTGCGGAGAGATAATGATAGACGGACTTCCCTTTGCTTTCGGAGTGGAGAGTGCAGGGAAAGCGTCAGACAAAGGGCTTTGCGTTTCGATATCGGGTGAAGCTGTCAATGACGGACGTGTTACCTTTTCAAACCTTGAATACTACGAAAACCATGGCGGAAAGATAACCCTTGTGAAGCATGGCTTTTCACTTGTCACCAAAAAGGACGGCAAGAAAATTTATCAGGCGAAGTTTACCAAAATACCTATCGCCGAAAAGGACACCTCAGTGCTTTTCAGAAAGCTCACCGAGGAAGAGGTCGTCCAACGGCTCAACTGCGAGATAGCTTTTAAGGTGACCCCTCATTTCAGCGGTGAGGACACACCCGAAGTCATGCTCACAGTTTATCCTTATGAAAATATGCTCACAGGGTCGGCTGTGCAGTGGCTAAAGGTCACGTCTGACAAGGACTATTTTCTGCACAAATATTCTAATAAATAACAGGAGAGTTTATCCCATATGAGAATGAGAAGAAAGAAAAATCTTGAGGCACGTCTTGAAGCCTGCGGAGATTATATTTTATATCTTGACCGTGATGAGAAGAATTTTCAGGACAAGTCAAACAAACAGCTTATTGACTTTGAGAAGATCTTCGGAAACAGCAATCCCCTTGTGCTGGAGATAGGCTGTGGAAAGGGTCAGTTTGCAAGAGAGATAGCAAAGAGAAATCCTGACAAGAATTTCCTTGCAGTAGAAAAAAGCAGTAACGTTATAGTTGACGCCGCACAAATGGCTATAGACGAGGGCATACCGAACCTGAGATTTGCAAGGGGCGAGGCTGAATATCTGGATTGCTTTATCCCTGAAAAGTCAGTGGAGTGTATCTATCTTAACTTTAGCTGTCCGTATCCTAAAAATACATATGCACGTCATAGGCTCACATACCGAGCTTTTCTTGAAATATACAGACGTATTCTTGTGGACAAAGGCGAGATATACCAAAAGACCGACAATATGCACTTCTTTGAGTTCTCATTGGAGGAGTTCTCTGCGGCAAATTACGGACTTAAAAACATTTCTCTCGACCTTCACAACAGCGGCTTCGAGGGCAATATCGTAACGGAATATGAGAAGAAATTCTCAGACATGGGTATGCCTATTTACAGATTGGAGGCGTTCGTAAAATAATGAGCGAGCAGATAAATCCTATTGTCAGCGAGAAAGATATGGGTGCTGACGGCAAGCTTCGCAAATGGTCAACAGGCAGAAAAGCCAAGTGGATAATTTGGATAGTCGTTATTCTTGCAGTAGCACTCGGCTTCTGGCATCAGCACTATATGCGCTCCGACAGCCAGATAAAAGCCGTTTTCAATGACAATAAGGCTAACTTTCAGACCACTGCGGAATTTATGATAGAAAGCATTTCATGCGAAAAGCCGACACTGCCAAAGGGCAAATGCTCCATTAAATCACTCACTGAAAACAATGCCTGCAAGTCTGTGAAGAAAGAGCTTGAGGAGCTGGAGCGCAGAAATATCACATATATCGACTGTGACGGCTTGACAGTGAAATTCTATACCATTTATGATCACTACTATATTTACCGCTCACCTCTAAGTTCATCAGGGAGCGAGGATAACCTCGGTGACGGGTGGTCTTATGTAAAAACAAGTAAAAGCTGATTTTTTATGGACGAAAAAAATTTTTTCGTCCATTTTTTATGCAATCAAACGGTCTTTACATTCGTGTTATAGATGAAAGGCTTTTCAAAACAACAAAGGAGGTGACAGCTTTGACAAGAGATATTGACTACATAGTTGACAAATTTTCAGACGATATCTACCGAGCGGCACTGGCAGTCACAGGCAGCGTTCACGAGGCGGAGGATATAGTCAGCGAGGTCATAATAAAATATTTCACAAGGCAGGGTGAGCTTTTCTTCAATGATGACGAGCATCTTAAAGCGTGGCTGCTGAGAACGGCGATAAATCTATCCAAAGACCTGCTAAGGTCGGCAGGCAGACGTCTGCGTGCAGAAAATGAGGTAAGTGCAAGCAGCGATTTTTCATCACCTGATATGCAGATAGATGTGCAAAACGCTATAAACAGGCTGGATAAAAAATACAGGATAGTGCTTTATCTTTTTTATTATCAAGGCTGCAAGACCGATGAGATAGCCGACATTTTGGGAACAAGCAAGGGCACGGTCACATCAAGGCTGAAAAGAGCAAGAGAAAAACTAAAGCTTTCACTTTCAGACTACGAAAAGGAGATGAGCATATGAACGAAAGAGATATAAAGAATTATTTTGCAAACGCAAGCCTATCGGAACAAAAGAAAGATCAGCTCAAAGAAACGCTCAAAAAGCGTTTTCCACAACAAAACGGAGATATAAATACGGATACTTTCACACCACAAACCGAGCCGACACAGCCTGCCATAGTCGCAAGACACAAGGGTGCAAAGGTAGTTGCGGCAGTGGCGGCAGTGGCGCTTGTAATGTCAGGCGGAATTTACATGACAAGAAATATCCATGACTACGAGCCGAACGCAGGCACAGCTCCACCTGCAAACAGCAGTGTATCCGGCGATACAGGTACACTGCAGTTGTGTTCAGCAGACTTTATAAAGCTTGCAGACACAGTGCTTGAAAGCGCAAATTCTACGGTAGGAAATCTCGACATAATACGAAACAGCCCTGCATACTGCGATATAGTCTACAGCGGCAACTATGACGAAAATATCGAGGGCAAGGAACACAGCACAAGGTATTACGTTGACCTGCTGGAGAAAACCGACAGCGGACTTCCAAGCGTGGATTTTTTGACAGATGATAACAGCTATGAGCCAAATTCTTTGGTAATCGATATCCTGTCGGAGATAAAAGCCCTTGATGAGGACGCTTTTAACAAGGCGGTGAATTGCAGAATAGAAGCCCATATTGAGAATAACAACTGCAAGATAACCATTTCAGACAGCGATAACAGCGTTTCTCTCAAATACGGAAGCGGCGAAAGCTTCACTGAAAATGCCAAAATTATAGCTCAAACCCTCAAAAATGACCTGCTGGATATCTATGACGAAAGCTCTATGAAAAACCCAGACAATGCCATTTTTAGCTACTCCCCTGCTGACTATAATTATTACAACGATATTATGAGCAGCAATGATATAACAGAATATGTAAAGTCAGACTATGCGCAAAATGAAAGTGTGACAACTGAAAGTCTTATTCTTCTGACCCTTAAAGCCATAAAAAACTCCGATCTAGCGTTCGATATGTCGGCGGATTATTTCACCGTTGATATGCTCAGCGATAGCTTTACGCTGTATAATTATGACAACGGCGACAACTGGAATGTGTATACTTCCGCCCCGTTTTCAAACACTTATGCAGAGGCAAGCCCGTGGAAAACGGCGCAGTATATCTTTGAAAAGGCGCAGGCGCTCGTGACGCAGTATAACACCGACGGCAAAAAGCTTCACTTTGATACTGTAAACTCACTTGACCTTTCGAAGGAGCTTGCGCTGTCTAATGTGCCCGATATTGATAGTTCAGATAACGTCACGGCGCAACTTTTTGCATATGAGCTTTGGCTCGATATGCTGTCACACGATAGAGAATACGGCGATCTTGACCTGTCGACCATTGATTTTTCGGTATACTTTGAAAAGGATAAGGACGGCAGCGCTTATGATGTGAAGCAGGTCGATGTCACGATCGAGGGAGATACGGTCTATTCATATACCACCGATGAGCACGACAGCGTTGAAACTTATGATGTAAAGGACAGCGCATTATCTTGACAAAACAACGGACGACCATAGGAGTCCCCTGCATTTAATATGTAGGGGACGGCGTCCTCGACGTCCCATTGCTCGACAAGTGCAGTAACGTTATCGGGCGACTAACGTACAGCTATTAACAAACATAGAGTAGCGAGGTTGAAAAAGCGAATTAAAAAGAAAAAAGGCGTTGTAAAAAAACAGCGCTCAAAGAGTCGAGATTTCCTGCTTTTGGAAAATCTCGACTCTTTTTTATGCCAGATCGCCAAA
>ERZ791903.86-NODE-86-length-146325-cov-7.318104_pt1 | contig 146325 bp, 133 predicted proteins | sample MGYA00510148_ERZ791903 | MGnify/ENA primary metagenome ERZ791903 (study PRJEB30046, sample SAMN00792080) | human gut metagenome | study: EMG produced TPA metagenomics assembly of the A metagenome-wide association study of gut microbiota in type 2... | reverse complement strand
TAATATTGAATCCATATAAATTACCTTCTTTGTTGTACTTATTTATAATAAATTGCCCAGCCTGTTATAGGCTGGACATAAGTAAGTTTTTATGATAACTAAAAAACAGCTTTCAACCGATACTTCTTTGATATCTAATTAAAAGAAATTGTGTTATATCAACTTGTCACAACCATTTTTTCACAATCACTTTGATTCTATTTCATGCTTCTTAAAAAGTTCGGGACATTCCTTTTTATATCTCTCAGTTGGTGATAAACCACCTTCATCCGGCAACAATCCTTCTCCACTGCTAACAGGATGAGGTAAATACTTGCATTTAAAATATACTGTAGGATATGTGTAAACAATGCTCATATTTTCAAACACTTCTTTCATCAAATAGAGTTCAATAATATACAATGATGATAATGCTATTATTGCATTTTCAAGTATTGCATCCGTAATAGATCCTACTTCATCATGCTTTATCGAATTATAAGCAAACCACCAATCCAGCCCCTCAACTTTTATATTCTTACCACCGTCAATCCGCTTCGTCTTCCAATCTTGTAACGGTGTATTAATCCAAAAAGGTGTGCTAACTTCAAACTCAATAATTTTTGGGAATGTACCTAGTATTGTTTCGCTTATATCTCCAATCTTCTTAGTTTTTACCCCTTTTTTATGGCATAAAGCTTTACTCATTATTTCAAATTCAGACGCTAATAAAACAATAATCTGTTTAAAAACATCCGAGTATACCTTTCCATGTACAAGTTCTCTTTTCCCGTTATGTTCTTGCAAGCCGTGGTCTATATAATGCTTTGTATCATCCAATCTTTCAGCAAGTGAACAGAAGTAATTCCAATGCTGTATAAGTTCAATTTGCTCCATACATTATTTCCAGCTTTCTAACCTTGAAAGCTTCCCCCTTCATAATTTTCTTTGACGTCTATTTCTTGTTATATCCAAATTGCCGCGTCATCAGAAGTTCCTTCCACCAGGATTCTCTTTCTAAAATCGCATCATCATCCGTTGTGCTTTTATATATTTCCAATATGCTATATCTGAAATTCTTTTGGATATAGCTGAAATCCAGATTTTTCAACTCTATATTTCCACCATTACCATTTGCTATGTACTCTTTCCATCTTCCCCAAAGCATGTTTTCTCCGGTAGCTGATCCAACATACTTTTTTCCATTAGAAGAATCAGTAATTAAATACACACCTTTTTGGTTTGCGAGTGCCGTTTTCCAAGCATCTGTATCAATTAATCCAGATAATTCTTCCCACGAAACATTAACTTTGTCGTAACCTGGGAATTCCATCTTGCATACATCTCTTGTTATTTCAAGTACTTCCAAGTCATCAATATAGTTTTCCAGGCAAAGTTATAACGCTCTAAAATCTTTCTTAAACCCAATTATCATCTTACCAATCAGGTCTGTTCCAACATCTAAGAGTTTTGTTTCATATCTATATTTTGACGGACCATTTGGTGATTCTTTTACAGAAATACTCTCGTATATACCCGCAAAAATCCATTCATCCTTATGCCAATAGATCAGCGATAAAATATATTTTCTTTGAAAATTCTTTTGTGTCTGTTCCTTTTGCCATATTTTAAACTTTGACTGATCCTGAAGAAACAAACGCAGAGGTAAAAATGTATCAGTAGATCCTCTTCCACAATGAACTTTAAAATCTGATTCATTCTCTTTTAAAAATGGTAATACAACTTTTACCTTCATACGTATGTACCTCTATCTCTTCAAATAATCTTTTTAACGCACTTAATCTCAGAACATATGCTCAATCTTTAAAGATTATAGCTATTCAGCATCATCTTCTGGCGTTCTTCTTCTAAATCTGTCCTATAGAATACTTCAAGAAGAGTTCTTGCCCTAGACATCGCTACATAGTTTAATAACCTTTCATCGTCGTCCTCAAAACCATCAATATCAATATACAATATCACTCTGGCTTCAAGTCCCTTAAACGCTTTTACCGTGTAAAATCTTATAAAGTCATCACTATCCAGCTTATTAAATTCATTTAATCTTATCTCACCAATATCAGATGGAATGGATGCATTATAAAGACAGCTATTTGCGTTATCCATTCTATACGGAGACAAGATAACGATATCATTTCTACTGATTCCTTCTGAAAGAAGTCGTCTAATAAGTTTCAAGACATCCGTTTTTTCAGCAGTCTTACTATCATATTTATGATAACCAACCACTTCACCATCAGCCTTCATTATTGAAGCCTGCTTGATATTTGTTGCATACCAGTTTCCTGTTGCAATCTGCTTGGTGTTTCTGCAGTTTACAGAAAGCTCATAGCATGAGGCACCATAATCTTCTAATTCATCATAAATATCCTGAAGTTCTTCGTATTTCCCAAAGATGTTCTGATTTTTGTCATAATATATAGTCCATCTTCCTTTGCTCAGACCGTCTTTTACCATTCCTTCCAAGCACAAGACAGAAACTGTATTCATTAGATCCTGTCCTTCATCGATAACCAGAACATCATACTTTTCATTATCTGGCATATACTCATCAATTCCATCTATGAATTTATTAGGCAAGATATCTGTAAAGAAATTGGCATCTTCGATTTCAGCTTCACCAGTTTTCTTCATAAGAAAACTATGTAAAGTAGAAACATCTATATCCTGCTTTTCTAATTCAAAATTCTTTCTTACATAGTTTGCAATTAACTTGTTGTAGCATAAATACAACACGTTATATCCTTCTGCTGTCAGTTTTCTGCACTGATCCATAGCCAGCATCGTTTTCCCAGTACCTGCAGGACCGGAAACCAGCATTCTCTTTGAGTGAAATCCCTGCATGATTATGTACTGTTCATCTGTTAAAGAAGCCAGCATCTCATCCGTTCTTTTTAACGCTAATGACATTGCCGGAACAAACGCAAAGTCACCACGAAGAATACTTACTAATCGTTCTTTATCCTCATCCTGCAAGTGTCTTCCAGAAAAATGATGTTTTTCCATCGTCTTATCCTTCCAATACTTGAAAGATCTCTCAAAAAACTTAGGCAAATCTTCTTTTGTATTTCTTTTATCAAAAGTAATTTCAGGTATAATTTCTATATTATCATCCGCATCAATCACACAATCCGGAGTCATAACGCAATTGGCATAAGCACATCTACAAATAGGATCCTGCTTATTTTTAAGCCTTTTTTCCAAGTATAATCTTAACGATTGTTCATTTCCCTGCGCTTGCTGATAAGGACCTTCCTTCTTTGTAGAATCCTTACCATATCGATTTATAAAATGCCAATCACCACCTTGGCGTTTAACAATACCTCCCTTGACTTCTATACATAAAACTCCTTCATCAGCGATGACAACAAAATCTATTTCACCAAATATTTTGTCAACATGTTCAGCCATTCCCAACGAATGTAAAACAATGCAATTTTCCCATTCTAAATCGCTCAGCCAACTATAGATCATTCTTTCGGCCGGACTTTTAACATCAGGGCTTATTGTAGCTGGTATCATCCTAGCCATTTATTCTTCCTCCTCAAGTAGTTCTCCAAAAAATCCAAGACTTCTATCATCATAGGTTCCAACTATAGAAACTCTATCCAGCAAGCAATTTCTAGCCTCACAGCTGGTTTCCGGTAATAATGTACAAGCATGACATGCCGCATAATTCAGAGAATTGAATCCTTGAGCCGTTGAATCACTACATAAAGGATCCGATGAACACCAGGAAGCCTCCTGTAACATATTTCTAATTGTTGTTTCTAACAATTCTGGTTCACCTTGTCTTACCAATCCTCCAAGACTACCGTCTGAATCTGAAGAAGAAGTATAGATTAGCACTCCTGCCATAGGCTTATCTGAGTCTGGGAATGTACTATAAATTCTTTCCTTCAACGCAGCTCCTGAATAACCACATTCTAAAGTTAATTGTCTTATGAGAAGATGAGCAAATGTATGCAAAACTACATATCTTGGCGACATCATGCCTTTACCAATATTGTAGTCTCCTAAACGTTCTTTCATTAGATCATACCTGGCGGAATTCCTGTCTTCCCATTCTCTTAATTTTTCTTCATCAAATTTTAGGAACAAGCCTTCACCACGCATCTGTATTGCCGGCATCCAATCATGTGGTTTGTTCCACACAGGTTGATATTCCCTTCCATCCATCCCAACAGCTCTGTTATCATCTGGGTGTGGTTTTTCTGGGGTTATGCGCCTAAAGCCTTTGACAGCTAATACTTCACGCAGTCTTTTTACAAGCATTACAGATTCTACAAATCCATCCAAGATATCAGGAATCTCAGATTCAACCGCAATAAATTGTTCTGGTTCCACGTCATCCTCATCTTGTTCATATCCTGCGCATAATGCTTCATATTCGCCTAGATAAAGATTCTTCTCTGTATAGTTATCTTCAATCTCTACTTCCTCTGAAGGGTTTTCCATCTGATAACGTTCCTTAGCTGCCTTGAAGTAATCGTCAGCAGTATATCTTCCTTCTAGTATTGTTTGACGAAATATAGATGCCCCAAGAACTATCTTTATATTTTCATCATCCATTTTGTTATCAAACAGTCCTTTTACTTCTTCCCACTTATCGCTTAAATCGCTTTGTATCTTTTGACTATATGGCGGAATCGTTAACGCACTCTGTGTTACGCTAAAATAAACATTAGATGCCCCTCGCTGTAACGTCTTCATCGGAGCCATGCAATTTTCCACATCATCAAACTGTTTATCAAATCCTATCCATGGCCTTTTACCTTTACATTTATATCCCTTTAACGCATCCTTACTCATGCAACCTTCCATGGTTCTGGTTTTACCGCACGCCTTACACTTGATCACAATACTTGATAATCCGCCAGTGGTATTTTTGAACTCAATACTAGTCTGATCCCACTTATCACCAGAAGGACATTCAGAATAGTTTCCATAGTGAACCCACCATTTATACGGAAAATCTTCCAGATGACCATTGATACATGAACAAACAAAACGTGAAGGAACTAACTGTCTTCCACACTGACATTTCTTATGCTTTGCATCTCCAAACAATTTATAATCCTTCAAGTCTCCACATTTCGGACAAAAATGCATCCTTGGAAACCGGAATGCTGGTACGTCTGGATTTCCTTTAGGGTTTTCTGAATCGGTAGCATATGGTTCTTTAAAACCTTTTATACCAAGCAATCTTTCAAGGTTAGGTTCATGTATTACAGGGCTGTAATGATTCCAATAATCAGTAGCTGCCAAAATAACAGAATAATCCGGCATATCTGCTATTGCTCCCGGTGCAAATGTAGTAATTAATTGCGTTTTCCTTAACTTTCCTATTGCGTCTTTCTTTGTTTTGGCGCTTTTTGGTCCAATCCTCATAATTAATCTCCTAGCAAATATAATCCAGACTGCTTTTCAACGCTTCTCATACTATTCATACATCTAAATCTATCATCTTCTTCGATATCTTCTTTTAACAAAGATCTCTTCTTTTTTCTGTGATACCACAGTTCACCTTGAGCCTCTTCTGCCCATTTCATTTCAATGAACTTCACTTCTTTGATGACATTATCTAACTCACGTTTATCAACGATCTGAACATATTTAAATATAATATCCTCAACTTCTTTAACTTCTGGAAGCGACGGATCAAATCTTGAAGCATTTTCATTTTCGAGCAATTCAGGGCACATGTATCTACATAACGTTACAAATAATGCATGAAGTCCCCTATCTCTGGCTCTATCTGAAAAAGGTGTCAAACTTGTAGCTTCTACATAACGGTATAGTGCAGCGTGATATCTTAAAAACTGTTCATAGTGCGACCTATCCCTAGAACGAGATGCATTATAAATCATAAACACAAGACCTGGATTATCACGTCCAACACGGCTTGTAGCCTGTATATACTCAGCATTTGTTTTGGGTTGTCCAGCAACAACCATCGTTCCCAATCTACCTACGTCAACGCCGACTGAAATCATATTTGATGCAAGTATAAAATCAAATGGTACATCTTCACCCTTCTCACTTGTATATGGGACCTTAAGTCGAGTCTGAATGATATCTGAAATCTGGTCATTCGTCATTCGACTCGTTAATTCTTCAGAATACTCATATTTATTATTTCCGGTAAATTTAGGATTAAAATCCGCAAATTTCTTATCCTTTAAGTATTGATATCTACTTTGAATATCATCTACAACCTGTGTCTGTGCACCACCCAATTCTCGAATACTGTTGAAATATCCAGTTAACGTCCAGAAGTTATCGATTGCTTTATCACTATATCCTTTATCAATCAGATATCTGGAGGCAAACAACCATGCCGCATACACTCTTATAAGAGTTGTTGTAAAAGTCGCTCCAACTCCCATAACTCCCATATATAGTCTTGCCGGTCTCTCCTCTGGAGTTGATTTCACAGCAAAAAAGGAATCATCCGCACATGTTCCCTGTGGCGGAAACTGAGCAAATTTTCTTCCATATAAAGCTCTAATCTGCTTATCCGCATTACGAATAGTTGCTGTTGAAGCTACAACCTTTACTGGTACCCCATCACGTTCACATATTTTTGTTATTGCAGCCTCATATATTCCAGTCATTGTTCCCAATGGTCCGGAAATAAGATGAAGCTCATCTTGAATAATCAATTCAGGAGGAAGGCATTGTTTATCGACTGAAAACAGCGCCGCCGGTTTATCTTGTAACGTAATCTGAGCAAACTTATCCACCGTAGCAACTATAAATGTTGGTCGAATTCCATAGATTTCCTCGTCAATTAAGTGAATAGGCAAGCTTTCCTCTTTTGAAAAAACGCATTCGCCATTTGTACACTTTATGTTCATACGTGTTTTTGCAGCATTAATAGAATAATTCTTAGGATATATTCTTTTACCGCACCAAGGACAAACCTTTATCTGACATGGATCCGCCTCATCTTGATCTACATTTCCATTGTTATGTAACTTTGCCAAAGTAGTATCTGCCACTTCAATCGTACCTGGAGTAAGTTTATTTCCAACCCACAATCCAATTGATATTTCGCTGCCCGGTAAAGCATATTTCTTTCGTAACAATTCGCAAGCACAAATCAAGATACTAGCCCTTTCAAACTGCTGAATCGTTAGCAATCGTAAGGTATATCTCATCAAAACAGTTACACCGTCTACACCTTCTTCATGGCTTAGTCTTCTGTAAAAAATACAAAAGGCAGCAATTCCTAAGTATGCCTCGGTTTTACCACCACCAGTAGGAAACCACAACAAATCAACCGTCTTTCTGTCATCCCCAGTCGGATCTACAAATGACATTATTTCAAGCATCATAAATGCAAGCTGAAACGGATACCAATTAATATTCTCATCTTTTGGTTCCCTTCCACCCTTTATTATTGATTGTCGTCTTTGCATGTACATAGCTTCGTTTGCATATCTAAAAGCCTTCCATGCATTTCCATTTTCCTTCGCACTGTTTCCGAGAGTCTTAACTGTTTGCTCAATTCTCTCACAAACAGTCAGACACTTATTTATATTATTATTTGCACTTTCCGCATATTCTTTGGGAATGGATTCTTTAAGCTTCTTAATCCAGTCTCTATATTCATCTACAAAACTCTCTAAATTAGCAATTATTTCTTCGGCATCTCCTGTGTGTAAATATTTCATGTTGAACACAGGGTTATTCTCTATTTGACGTGCCTTCATTTGAAGAAGATTAAATGCAGGCATAAACGAGCTCTTAATATAGTCTGGTTCTACCTTCTCTACATCCCATTCAACAGCACAACCATGCCCTTGGCCAAAGCAACCATTAGCTGCATATAACATATCAAGCTCTGATAGTTCTTCATCGTCAGTAAGTTCAATTTGTCTGCGAACAGAAGTAAACACTCTTCCTTCCATTTCATCGGAAACGATAGTAATTTCTGGTTGAAATAAAGAGTGATTATTCTTTTCATCAAAATCAAACTGATCAATTACATACTTGTTTGTGAGAACTATGGTAATAACTGTTTCCCCACTCTCAAATGTTTTGTGAGTGAACGACCTAAGATATATCTCATCAACAATTCTGTATTCTTTATCTTTTCCTATATCAAATACAAATGCCTGTTTTCCCAGCTCTCTAACCCAAAATAACGTCTTATCAGTCACATCATTTTCATATTTACTAACATCAAGTCCTTGTTTATCTATCTCTTCCTTTGTATTTGAATGATACTGAGCATAGCTTACAGACACTTTTATTTGCTTAACACCTGGCTTTACTGTAAAAGTAACACCCATAGTACTTGGATCAATAACATTTGTGGACGCCAATGCACTGTCATATGAATCAGTATTCTGATCCATGCCAGAGTTTGTTGTTACATCCTCATCTGTATCGCTTTCATTATCCTGCTCATCCTTTGCTCTTGGATATAGTTTTCCCATAACATAATATTGTGTAGGACGCTCAACCAGTATTTCATCTTCATATACAGGCCCAATAAGGTCTTTTTTTACTATGTCTATGATTTCCTTTCGGGCCTCATAGAACTCTTTATAATCCGCCATCTCATTCTCCTATTAGTATTCCGCTTTGCTATAACCAACAATGGTAACTGCATTCCAAGTGACCATTTCTCCAAAGGCTTTTACACCTATTTCTGAACCATCAAGCTGATCAATTACAGAAATAACATCATCGACATATATGTCTGTAAAACGCTCCGGATAGACATTAAAGTACAATTCTGCTCTTGAAGGTAACTTATAAACTATATGCAGTGCTCTACTTAATGACTCGTAAAATTCTTTGCTTGTATATCCAAGAACATAATTATCTTCAACAAGAACAATTTTGTAACGTACAAACTCCGACTTATGTTTATCTTTAATCAAAACAATTTTCTTTCCTACGAGGTCATCATAGTTTTCCCTGATATAAAGCTGTGCTCCACTTTCTCGTACAAAGGATCTTAAATCTATATCTGGCTCCCCTGTAACTTCAAAATACGTCAAGCGTTGTTTGTTATACCCTACATAATCAGATTTAAAGCATCGTCTATCGCCTTCTTTGTCAATTCGAATATAATCTGCTTTTGCATTTATTCTATATATCTCACGCTTAGGTCTAGTCAATGCGACATAGCAAACTTTATGTTCTTCTAACTCTTTTTCATCTTCAGAGAAAATATCGTTTTCAACTAATACTGCGTCAAATTCTCGTCCTTTTCCTCTATGAATATTCGTAACAGTTAAACCAGATACCCTTTCATGCGAATATAACACCATAGATCTTGAATTGGTCATTACGCCCTTCAATATATCTCTCACACCAATTCTTTCTGACGAAACGCGCGCAGCTTCTTTTATAGCATTCCATACCTCATACGATTCTGCGTCTTCAGGATCTGCTATTTGATTGTATAGGGTTGTAAAGTCATCTTCATCTACTGAAGTCAGCTCATAATCATTAAAAACCAAAGCTATCCATTTATTTAATGTGTTATCTCGTAATCGTTTCTTTAAAACGTGATTAATTCCCTTTTCCTTCAAAGCCGCTGATATTTTCAGTGCCTGGCCATTGGTTCTGGTTAGTATTCCTACAGTTCCTGCATCCAGTAATTCTCTTAAACTATTTTGTGTTATCTTATCAGCATCATACTCCTTGAACTGAGGTATTCGTTTTTCGACATCATTATGCCAATAAGCATCACAGTCTTTAATTCTTCCACTTAAAATATGCTTTCTATACCCATCACCTAAATATGCAAGTTCATCCTCTTGTCTGTAATTTCTTGTAAATGTATAGTACGCGAATTTTGGCATATCATTTGCCATAACACTATAAAACTGTTTTGAAGTCATCCGGTCATTTCCTGCCTGATAGTCATATATTGACTGACAAGCATCTCCAAGCAATGTTACTCCTGAAGACTCCGGTATATTTCTTATCATAGCAAGCACCATCCGTGCACGCTCCTTTACCAAATCCTGAACCTCATCAACAAACAGATGGCAACATTGTTCCATTAGCTCTGGCAAATCCGTTATAGTACTCGTAAACAGATTAATTCTCTCATCATAGCTCAATTTTTCAATATCATAGTATTGCAGGTTATCATATTCACTTTCATCCTTTACCCAGTACAATACTTGTGAAGCAAATGAGTCAAAGGTTCTGACATCAACAAGATTAATTACTTCTGATACGCGTTCTTCATCAGCTGCTTTTTTTAATCTATTCTTTACAACTTCTACTGCAGCTTTTGAAAAGCAAAGCACCAAAATAGTTTCAGGATCCACTTCCTGAACATCTACAAGATTTATTATCTTTTCAATCAAGGTCCACGTTTTACCTGTTCCTGGACCGGCATTTATTATCATGCGCCTTGATACATCCGCTTCAATAACTTCACGCTGATCTATCTCAACATACTTTTCAAAATCGTTCCTTACATTTGAATATGTGGAAATAACAGGTGTGGTAACCTGCGCTCTTAGCCTCTTTACATTCGACCCGTATAAATAAAAAAGTATATCTTTATAATTTTTTGCACCAATCCTTGGTTCTCTATCTGTAATCTCCAATCTTGGGGAAGTTCCAAAATTGTCATAGCAATAGAGTCCTTCATCATCCTCGTTTACAATTCGTAACAGCTTTTCGTTAATATAGATTATTTTTACCGGGTTGATTTTATAGAACGAAAAACCTGTTTGCTTGTTGGTATAGTATTTACGTGAATAGTACTTTTTACTTCCATCAGGCCTAACAAAAAACATCTGACCTTCATAAATATCAAAAATACCATCTTCCGATGCCACAAAATTTCTTTCAATAAACTTAATATTCTCAATGTAAACAGGCTTTATTTCCTGGGGTTTTGTCCCTTCTTCAACATCTTCAGTAGCTTCAAAGATTTCTATTACTTTATTCTCAAATCTGTATTTATTCGGGTTTCCAAAGAACTGCGTTTCCTGCGCAAGAATCAGCTCCTCGTCTTCCGATTCCAGAACTATTGAATATGTATATTCACCATCTACGAAGTCTTCCGGTAATTCAATTTTGTTATCATCAAATTTCAAATCCAATGAGTAAGCTTGATTCTCTTCGTCATACAAATCCAGTCTGATTCTTTTATTCCGATTTCCAATGAAGCTAATGCCACCATCCCAGTAGATAAATTGCTCATCAGACGTAAACACAGGCATCCTAATAAACATTTCAGAAAAGATAATCTGTCCCAAAGTATACCTATGATTCTGCACTGAAACAGTAACCGGATAGTTATAAGAAGCCTTGCTTCTTTCCTGCTCTGCAATAGCAAAAAGATCTATTTTTGAATCCGAAAATCGCTCATCCCCGATTTCAACTTCAAAATCCACTTCGGATGAACAGTTTATCTCTAACTCAGCTCCCTGCTTAATGTCATCAATCCATACATTCTCTCCCGGATAAATGTTATCAATGTTGTTCCAATGATACGTCATAGCCGGAACATCAACCTTTATACTTCCATCCTCATATTCAATTACTATGACTTTTTCGCCTATTTGAATATTATGCCTCTGCATTTCTTCATTGATTCTAATATCAGCAAATGCTTCATCATAATCATCCTGCATAACATAGCAATCTTTATTAAAAGAGATGCTTAAATTGCTTAGAACGAGAAAATGTTTTTCATAAATGACCGCATTTTTTTCTAAACTAACAATACTTATTGATAACACATTGTTCACTGAAGAAAGACTGCTCAAGGGTATTTCACATACGTCTCCGTCTTTCCAGTAATCAGTTAGCTCTATTTCTTCGCTTCCACAGTATATACGTATACTATTTCCCTGACGTTCTCTATCTAAATAAATGGAAAAACTATCCTGAACAAGGGCTATCTTACACTCATCCTCTTCTGTAACATAATGACATCCCTCCACAAACTCCGGTTCTGAAATCGTCACCTCTCTGATATTTGATGTATCCATGGCGACAAGTCTGTCATTATAATAGATTGCATAATCATCATTCAGGCAAATGTCTAGGTAATTATTACCTTTTTCAAAAACGTCTACTTCTTCAAAAGATATGCTATCCACATAAGGTGCGTAGATTTCATATCTTCCTGGTTTTAATCCACTTATGCTGGCTTCCTTGCCGTTTTTAAAAATCCAAAATCTTTTATGAAGACTCTTTCCGGAGTCATAGATAACGTCTCCATCACAGATTATTTCTACTTTTAAATTGCATGAATTTAGACCTGAAATAGTAATTGGAATACTACAACCACTTACTGTTTCTCCAAGCTCATTACCATATATTTCTAGTATTTCTTTAGAAATTAACCTTCCTTCCTCATAAAGCTTTATTTCCGCGTATTTATGTCCTGTATTCTCTAAACGGATAGTCGGAACAGCTATGGATATTCCCGATGAAGACAATACAACCTTCGTTCTAATTTTTGAGTATGATAAAGCAGTGTCACCTGTACGTGACACTCTTTTTGTTATTTGCGCCTTTTCACCATCTAGCAATCTGCTTATCTTATTAGCGAACCAAGCGTCTACCAGCTTATCTAAATATGATCTTGGTTCCTTTGCAGCATTCCGTATTAAATCATTTATCCTACTAATAATGCTGTCAAATAGAATTACTGTATATTCTGGTCTATTCTGTAATAGTCGTTTTGCTCCAAGTCTAATATGGTACTCTTTTGAACTAATAAACAGATCTTCATCATCTGACGAATTCCCATTCATTTTTGCATTTAAGGCTACAATCATCTTTTCTATGATTGGATCCTCTTTAATATAATTCCATCTCAGGTTGTTTCTTAAGAAATCATATAATAATTCAAAAACAGAATCCCATGCATTCAGCGGTGCAAACGAATGTACCAGCACCGTCTCAAAAAACTCTCTGCCATTTTCGTCTTTAAGGAAAAATCTGTTTTTTGACTTAAGTGCTTTTTCTAAGCAGCAGGATATTATTCCCCAGATTTTACCTGAATCATCTCTGTATCCAAATTGAAGTGTAATATACTTTGTAAATCGACTTTCCTCGCTAGAATCCCATTTTTTTGCATAGTTTATCGTTGCCAAGGTAATAAACAAATACCAATTTATTGGCATACTCGAAACATAAGAAGGATTTTCAACGAGTATATCCAATGCTTTTTTTGCCTGTTCATTTATTTTATCTTGCGTTGATTCTTTAAGAATTGCATTTCCGAGAAGAGGATACTTTGCAAACAGTTTATCAGCAAATTTATACCCTTCTTTAATCTCTCTAACCTGCATATCTTTTTCGCTTGTAGTCCCCAATATTAATAACCCCCGTTTTTTGCTAAATCAATTTTGTGCTCCTATAAACGGCTTTCGTGTCAGCTCTTTCTCAACCTTATCCATTGTTTCCTGGAAACTCCGCTTCAATTCACACTCCCAGATAACAATTACCTTCCACCCAAGCTCCCTAAGCTTTTCCTGTTTTATCTGGTCGTTTTTGACATTTTTATCAAACTTCTCAAGCCAAAATTCCGTTCTCGTTTTTGGTGTTGTCGCATCTTTACATCCTTCATGCCGATGCCAAAAGCAGCCATGAACAAATATAGCCACATGATACTTTGGTAGGACAATATCCGGCTTACCGGGATATCTTTTATCATTCTTTCTGAAGCGATATCCTTTTGAAAACAGATATTTTCTGACTTCCACCTCAATTTTTGTATCTTTGCCTTTAATCCGGCTCATATTCCAGCTTCTTTTTTCAGGTGTAAGCTTATCGCTCATATTACTTCACCAGCTTTCAAGATTTCACTAATAACCAATCTTCAGTTACAACCTTAGGTGAATGTGGACTGAATGTATCATTTCCATTCACGCCATTCAAATCACTATTATTACAGCTAATCTTTGGCTCAGTGCAGCTTACTACCTCCACCTTAAGAACATAATAAAAATCTGCGGATCTTTCTTTACCATCGTTAGAACCATTCTCTGTCAGTAAATCATCAAGCTGCTTTTTTGAAACCAATTCACTTGATTTTATGATTCCTTTAAGCGGCTCTATTTCATATCTACCCGTAGCATTTATATCATTCTGATAAAAGCGAATATACTTTGCTTTTCCTATATCTTCATGATGTGAATACACTGATTCACCCTTGATAGCATAGTAATAAAAAACAAAAGTCCTGCCTTCAGATAAAAGGTCTTCTCTGCTCAGCAACTTATAATAATCAGGTCTCAAATAACCGATAACACACAAATCATTATGGATATTCTTATTGTCCTTTTCCTTACCTGTAGTTCTTTTATCTAACATACTAATCGCAGGTTCACCAAGTACAAGGTTGCTATAAGACAACATACGGTTAAGTCTGCTGTATTTTCTGCTACGTGCTTCAATGATTTCATATATAAAATCCTTCAATGCATTTTCACTGTCCGTCTGAATACTTGGTTTGATTGCAAAAGCACCTACTCCTGGAAGAACCTCCTCAAAGAGTCTGTAATTCTTTGTCTTTGAATCAAAATCTCCAGGATACAGGACGTAACTTCCTACAGTTCTTCTAATTGCATCATTGTATGTATGCATTTTCAGAAGATCTCCTCGCTTGTATGTATTCGTTACGCTATCCTGTTTATCATTTTCAACTTCTTCCTTTATCTGCTCCTCTATCATTTCATTTTCATCAGGTCCGATAAAAGATCTTAAATCCGTTATCCTGTACTTCGCATCAAAATGAATGTAGCTTACCGCACCTTCTCTGACGGCATCTTCAGGTTTAAGATAATCCGAAGGATACACTTCTAGCGTGTAATCCGGTCTAAACGGCCTTGAATATGATCCTGCATACTTTGTATTGGAAAACTCTTCCCTTGAAAAGGTCCTGTTATAATACAGATTCACCCTTGTACCCAAATCAGGAAGAAGAAATGCCTGACAAGAAGTCTGACCTTCGCTTAATGAAATAGTTAGACCATTGTCAGTATTGATGAACGGCTTTTCAGAAGCCTGTACACATTGGCAATTATCGATTGAACTGATAATTTTTCTAAGTTCAAAAAACAACCAATACTCATACAGTAATGCCGTATTTTTAGATTCTCCGCTATAGGCCTCCTGCTCACCCTCCCAATTCAACTGAAGAGCAAGATCAACCATAGCTGCTGCGTAAAAGACTTGTCTATATCCTTCTCTCTTTTCAAGTACCTGATTATTCTGCGGCATAATCGTAAGTTCTCTTACATCATCAAAGAAATGATCTCTCAAAATGTCATCAGTAATTCTTTGAATCTCTAAAGCCTCCCGATAGCACTCCGTATACATATTCTGTCCTGCATTTTTTCCTTTTGCGGCATCAAGACTTGAACAGAGTTCTCTACATATCAGGTTGAATTTTTTCAAAGCAAACTTCACAAAACGGTTTGCAACGGTATCAAGACTGTCATACTTTCTTGTTGCAGCAACTTCTTGAGGCATAGGCTTTCCATTTACCATCTGCCAGCCTCTACTATGAGAAAAAGGGCTGGAATAAAAGCTTGCACTTGGATAACCCTGTCCAATTGGCTTAAGGACTTCATTCTTCATAAGCATTCTATCCGGATTACGCTTTATATGTCCGAAAAGAGCCTGTAGGTTATGTGAGTAACAGAATTCCCTCAAGAAAATAAACTGCTCCAAAAGCGTCTTGGCACTATTGGTATCAGATGTTTCAAATCTGTTCGATGTAACACCTGAATACTCCAGCAAGATTTCTGCGCACTCTTCAGCCAGCTTTTTAGTTAACTCAATATAGTCCTCTTCATAATTCATCTTCTGAGGTACTATTTCAAAATCGACTACAGTTTCATCTGAAGAATTTTTTAAATGTGTTCTTCCAAGGTAGTTAATAAATCTAAAGGATAATGCATCTCTATCTCTGGTTACTTTGAGGAACTTATTATTCTTCTCATTTGGGAAACCGAGATTCTTACAAATCTGATCCGAACCAGTTTGAATGTCATCCTTTAATCTGCATGTATAAGTAGCTGTTTCGCGTAGTCTTAATATTTTCTGTCCATCCACTGAAGTTGCAATATCAAGCTTTGAGAGCATAGCTTTAGACGCAGCTTCTTTTTCTTCATAGGCAATCATATCTGTGCCTTCTTCTTCAGTAGCTACGTTAAAGTCAATAGTATCCCACTCGCCCTGCGGATAAATTACTATCTCTATTCCATTTTTATCTTTAAATGAAACTGCTGCTATGCCCATTAAAACACCTTCTTACATAAAGCTTGCGTACTGATATTTATCAAGTCTTTTCTTCATCTGCTCTATCTTCTTCAATGATAAAGTCATTTCTTCTGATGAATCCCCAATTCCGTTTTTACATTTTTCTTCAAGAGTATCCAGTAACTCTCCTATCTGTTTTCTATCACCATATATTTTAGGAAGAATCTTCTGAACAATCTGTTCGTCCATTGTTCTTGTAAGATTAAAGTTACCTTTCTGTAACTCATATGCCGCTGCATAATACTGACGGATCTCTTTAACTGTACGATAAGCAAATTCAAAACCACTTTCCTGAAGTTCCTCGTAAATGCTATCAAGAAATTCTCGAACCTGCTCAAGTTTTATCTGTTCAACATTGCAAACTCCATTTCTTATAACAGACGCAAGATCTATAAATCCTTCAGCCACTCCATTTCCTGCACGAGAAACATTATTCACATCTACTGAACCTGTAATCAAGTTCAATACAGCTTCCTTTTCAGGCTTAAATTCTACAACATTAGAGCGATCTAACACCTTTGGACTAAACATATATGTTGTTTCATCAATATTAACTGTTCCTGTTACAAAAAGATTTTTAGGAAGTCGTATCTTTTCAGGAATCATTATCTCTTCTCCATCTTTCGCTTTTTTGCCAGACACCTTGTAAAGTGGGATTTCTTCATCCGACTCCATTGCACTCAAAAAATCTGAAAAATATCTTTCCACATGTGAAAGATTCATTTCATCAAGTATAAGGAAATATGGCACTGTCGGATTTTTTATTGCCTGGAGAATAAAATCCAGTGTTGGAGTTGAGACATATTTCTCTTCAAGTGGATTATAAAATCCAAGCATTTTAGTATTATCTGTCCAGTCTGCACCAACAGGAACAATTAACCAATTTCTTTTACCATCTATTGTTCTTTCAAGGTACTGTGAAAACTGTTTCGCTATTCTGGTTTTTCCCGTACCACTATTACCAGTCAAAATAACAAACGGTTTAGTCAGAAGTGATGTGATATATCGCTCAGCAAAAACAGAATCAAATACGTCTGGTAAATCTGATATAAGAAATTCTTTCTTCAATACATGAAGATAATAGGTACCACCCTCGTCCTTTATTTCGAGAACATCAGAATAATATTTATTAACCAGCTTTATAAGCGCCTGTAGATAATTATTGCCCTGTGCACCCTCAGTTATATCTGTTCCAACCCATTCAGTAGTCAGTTTACATCTGTACTCTTCACCGTTTGCTTTTATAAGATATTCAGTATCAAACACCCTAGTCTTATCACTTGATGATTCTGGGTCAAACATTCCTGACGATGGACGTGCGAACATATACCGTAACCAGTTTCCTTCTGGCAAAAGCCCATCTGTATTTCCTGTATTTATCTTTATACTCTGATCCATAATTTCGATTCGTTCGATAATACTCTCGAACTCATCTAACTTATATATGTAATCAACAATTGCTTTTGCACAATCTTTCACTACAACTGGCAGCTTGATTGCTGAATCAAGCACTTCAGTCTGGCCAGAAATTTCATTTTCAAGCTCATCATAAAGAGCAGGTCTTTTTGCAAGATAATAGACCAGATTACCTAGATATGCAGATGAGGCATTTGGAACATCCATCTTTCCTAAAACACAAGACCCAAAAATATCCTTACATGATCTGATTTTATCGCCGGCATTAACCAGATTTTTACCTGGTCTAAATTCCTGATCTCCGTTAATGAATTTTTTCATATACTCTCTATCATTTTCAGAGTCAAAAAGATTAACATATGCAGATCCGCTATAATCCTGTGCTTTAACACAATTCATTACATCAGTATCAGTTCTCATATGATTATCAAAAAAATCGCAATACTGATATAAAGCCTGCGCATATTTTTTGCACATTACAGCCAGATACAACCATTGATTTGAAAAGAAAACATAGCTTTTATCAGTTTGAACAACTGATGTTGCTCCCCAAATTTTGCTATATGCTTTCTCCTCCTGTGAAAACATCTCATCCAACTTTATTCTTAAGCCTTCACTTATTGTAATTTCTGGAATAAGTCCTGCCTTGATACTCTCAGGTTGAAGCACAGGATCATTTAAATCTGCAAACATCTATTTACACCTCCAATATTTGTTTCACTATTTGTTCTGATACCTTTTCAACAACCGGAACTGCTACACTATTTCCAAACTGCTGATAGGCCTTTGTATTCGAATCCGGAAGCTTAAACTCTTTTGGAAATCCCTGCAGGTTAGCTGCCTCTCTTGGTGTTAGTTTTCTCGGATTCTTACCCGGTTGCTCAATCAGTATTTCACTCCCGTCCTTGTAATACCTTCTCGATATTGTGCTTGTATATTCAGAATCTCCATTGAATAAACAATATCCAAATCCATTTCCTTTTTCTTCATGTTCCAACTTTCTTCTTTGATGTCCCGCCCACAATTTATCCGAAATTGTAAATGTATCAGGAACATTTTTTTCAAGAATAGATGAAACTTTTGTTTTCGTGTTTTCAGTCTCTGGATATAGAAATTTTTTAATATCCAAATCCTTTTTCCAAAGTACTATATAAATTCTAGGACGATTCTGTGGTACCCCATAATCTTTTGCGCACAGAACCATCTTTGCACATTCCTCTTTTAGTTTTGATACCGGACCATTATCAATAAGTTCCTGTGGAACATTACACGTATATCCCATCCCAGTAATTGTTCGCAGAACAGTTTGAATGGTTTTTCCTTTATCATTACTGATAAGTCCTCTAACATTTTCAAGCAATACTGCCTTGGGTTGATGATCACGGAGTATTTCCGCAATATGATAAAACAATGTTCCTCGCGTATCTTCAATTCCCTTTTTTAAGCCAGCATTGCTAAATGGCTGACAAGGAAAGCCCGCACATAAAACATCAAATTTATCAGGGATTAATGCTTTAGTTGCAGGTATCGTAATATCACCAAATGGCACTTCACCATAATTTCTAAAATAAGTTTCCTTGGCAGGCTCATCCCACTCACTAGAAAAAACGCACTGGCCGCCCAGCTTCTGCATAGCAATTCTGAATCCGCCAATTCCTGCAAATAAATCTATAAATGTAAACTTGTTTCTCTCAGGCACTAATTCAATTTTATTATCTTTATTGAACAATTCTGCTGAAGGTAAGTCAGAAGCGTCAATTCCATTTTCTTTTAAAATGTCACGATACTTCTTTGCGTTAATCGTATCGCCAAGCTGAATCGCATGACTGATTAATGCATACTTTTCATCAAATTCCTTGTCTGTGAATCGAGTAAATGTGTTGTTGTAAATTGTCTTCTTCATTTAAGATTTGTATAACCTCTTAATCTTTAATTTTGTCGCATTTGGAGACATATTTATTTTTCAAAACTCATAACATCACCAATATCACAATTGAAATAATTGCAAATTCTCTCCAATACATCTAAAGACACTTTTTCGCCCTTCCCCATTTTTGCAATGGTAGTAGAGCTGACTCCGATCTTATCTATCAGATCCTTCTTTTGCATTCCATTATCAATTAATAATTTCCATAGACCGTTATATGATATTTTCACTAAGTACACCTTTCTTCTCCTCAGAGAACAACATTAAACCAATCTTTCACTATTATACCATCATCTCTCCATATTCGCTATAGAAATCTTTATGTTTGTAAAGTTTTTATTTTCACGGAAAAAGCATTGCTTTATTATTTTTCCATATAATGTTGAGATTGATTTTTTAATTCCCTACGGTCTTGTTACATGTCTAAATTATCAGAAATACTGTCCCATTATCTGGACTCTCGGACCTTTTTTCATGCTTTTCTAATCTATTTTCCCGCTTCGCGCGACACCATCTTCGATGGTGTTAGGGCGCGTCTTCGCAAAGTGGCGAGCAGTGCTTTTTTGTACAAAAAGCTACTATCCGCTCGTTGGTGGCACATCCCCAATCCCCTTGAACAAGCTAATCGCTTGGCTACGCAATTCTTACGAATCGCTATTTTCTTCCGTTGGAATTTTCTTCAGAAATGAAAAAAGAGGGGAACCCATAAGTCTTAAACCTACAGATTCCCCAAAAAGAATTATCGAGTGATATTGTGTTTTCTGATACGTTCCTTCTTCTGCTCTTCATCGCTTTTAAGGAACTGGTCGATATCGTATTTTGCTCTTTGGATCTCCTGCATATCTTTCTTAACCTGACGATATTCACCGTACAGCTTTTTCTTTTCTGCAAGGATTTCAGCATACTCAGCACTTAAATCTTTTACCTTTGGAAGCTTCTTCAGATGAAGCTCATCAAAGGCATTCTTGGCAGCCTTATGAAGCAGGATTTCCTGTCTATGCTCTTCTAAGAACTTCTTGTTATATCCGCATTTACGATAATCCGCATATACGTCTTTTGTCTTAAAGTAATCAAAGATATGTTTCTTCAAGACTTGAATCTCAGCAAGTCGCTTCTCTTTTTCTTTGATGAATGCTGATAATTCTGTAAATCGCTCTGTTGCTGTTTTCACATTTTTCTCTAGGTCATCATAGCTTCGAATGTCATGCTGCTTCAGATATAAAACTGCCTTGGCCACCTGCTTGGTATTAAAGTTCTTGGCAAAGCGAACATAATATTTTCCTTTGCCCTGAGCCAGCTTCTTTTGAATATCGATAAGATGGTCAAACTCATGATCTTCCTTTTTCCTCTGGTAAGCCTTAGGCTGCTTTTCAACTTTTTCATTATCGAAGAAAGCACGCTCCATCTCACCAGCAAGAATCTTCTTAAGATCATCTTCTGAATAGCCATCACCCAGAGAACGAAGCCGGATGAAGCGTTTCTGATCTTTTTTCTTTAGAGAAATATGCTTTCCACGCTTAATCTCGTATCCGGCATCTTCCAGTTTATAAAGCAGCTCATCAAAATCTTTTGCGCTACCTTCTTTAAGAATCCTTCATTTACCACAGGTCTATGTGTTAAAATGATGGTTTTGTGAAAGTCCATTTGCCTTACTACTTCTAATGCACATATGGTTTTTCCAAAACGCATCTTAGCATTCCAAAGCATTCTATCCGACTTCTTAAACTGTTTAATAGTTCTTTTTATCGCTTCTTCTTGTTCTGGGCGAAATATAATCGGAGCCTTAGCTACAACTTCTGTGTTACTTAAATTAGAAGCATTATTCTTAACTGCCGAAATAGCCTTTTCTGCAATCTGTAAATCAATATCAAACCATTCTTTTCCCGTAGTTTCATCTATCTTCGAATTTTTAATACCGCATGAACATCATGGTCTCTAAATGCCTTAAGCTGTACCTATCCACCTTCTTTTACAGTTCTAACAGCTAACTCAGTATGAAGCAACTTAGGCGTAACTCCAGCTGTGTTTGTATATGCTTTTATTCTTTCCAATGCCGCCTGATTTAGTTCTCTGCTATTAGGGACAAGAAACTCAATAGTTTTTGTCGTATGCAGAGTTGCATCACCAATCTTTACCTTACCTCTATGTTTTTCATCATTAATCTCAAATACATATATTACCTTATAATCAAATGCATTTTTAAACTCTTTCTCCATATCAGTACCCCTCACTCATCAAAGGCCTGAACTCTATTGTTTCTTCTGCTCTCCAATCCCTAATTAAACTGTACATAGGAACTTTTTCTTCTTCCACATTATCGTTCATATAATCAAATATTGTCATCTGCCTATGTAGTGGTGCTGCCTCACTATACGGAGTAGTCATTGTTATTCCATTCATCTGCCAGATATTCCATGCAACAATATTTGCAATCTTCTTCATTTGCACTAATGTCGGCTTTTTGTCAAACTTGTTTACCATATAATCTTCAAAAGTAAATAGCAGATTCTCCCTTGCCAACAAAACATTATCTCCCTGATATTCATAACCATATGTACTTTGAAAAGCCCTGATAGCCCATTTTAGCCAATCTTCTTCAGTTTGTGTATTTTCAGAAACAATTCGCAATTTTCTATCCAAAATACCTATCCTATCTCTTACCTGTATCGGCTCACCTGTAACAGTATTATATCTGCTGACAAGATATGGTGCTTCTCCACAACTTATCTCTAATCTTCTAGCATCAACATATTGCTGCCATGTTTTATTATTAGGAAAAGCAATTACCCCATCTGTAACCTTCCACGAATCTCCATCACAGGTATTGAAAACATTCTTTCTACCAAACCATGCATCATCAACCAAATTATTCTACTCATTACATATCCAACATGGTGTAAAGACTTCCGCCTTATCCCTAGTTCTTTTCATCTGCTCAGCTTGAGATTTAGCCACTCTCGGCTGTATTACATTCGTATAAGCTCCTGTAATAAACTCTGGTTTTATTTCTACCCCAGCACTATAATTCTCACCTAATGACACATAATTATCGGTTGCCCATCTGATATATTTTTTTGTAGTTTTATCTATCAAGAGTATTCTCAACAAGTCACCGCTTATATCAGCAATACTCTGTTCAATAATATCTACTTCTTCCAAATTTGCTATTCTCTCCTTGCATATAATAGTATTATTATATCATAACCCCATCAAAATGGAATTAATGAAAAAAAGCTCAAACTGTAAATCTACGTTACCCTATATTGAATAAATTACTACACCCTACTCATCAGACCGAACTTATTTAAAAAGAATCTTCCAAGACACAAACTACTCTTATTCAACGCAAAAAAATGCCCACAGAACCGAAATTCTGTGAGCATCTATATTGTTTCATGCTATATTCTTATATCGCTATAGCCCTCAAGCCCGCATAAATACAGGTTTTTTCAATGACTATTTGTTTGCAATAGCAGCCTGAGCAGCAGCAAGTCTAGCGATAGGTACACGGAATGGTGAACATGATACATAATCAAGACCAATCTTGTGGCAGAATTCAACAGATGAAGGATCTCCACCGTGCTCACCACAGATACCGATATGAAGCTTTGGATTAACTGGCTTGCCAAGTTTAACAGCCATATCCATGAGCTTACCAACACCAGTCTGGTCAAGCTTAGCAAATGGATCATTCTCGAAGATCTTAGCATCATAGTAAGCATTTAAGAACTTACCGGCATCATCTCTTGAGAAACCAAATGTCATCTGTGTAAGGTCGTTAGTACCGAAACAGAAGAAGTCAGCTTCCTTAGCAATCTCATCAGCTGTAAGAGCTGCTCTAGGGATCTCGATCATTGTACCAACTTCGTACTTCAGATCTACGCCTGCAGCAGCGATCTCTGCATCAGCAGTCTCAACAACTGTCTTCTTAACATACTTAAGCTCTTTAACTTCACATACAAGTGGGATCATGATTTCTGGCTCAACATTCCAATCTGGATGCTCTTTCTGAACTTCGATAGCTGCACGGATAACAGCCTTTGTCTGCATCTTAGCGATTTCTGGATATGTTACAGCAAGACGACATCCTCTGTGACCCATCATAGGGTTGAACTCATGAAGTGAGTTGCAGAGTGCCTTGATCTCTTCTACTGACTTATTCTTAGCCTTTGCAAGCTTCTCAATATCTGCTTCCTCTGTAGGAACGAACTCATGAAGAGGTGGATCCAGGAATCTGATAGTAACCGGGTTACCTTCAAGTGCTTCGTAAAGAGCCTTGAAATCTCCCTGCTGATATGGAAGGATCTTATTAAGAGCTTCTTCTCTTTCTTCTACTGTATCTGAGCAGATCATCTCACGGAATGCTGCGATTCTTTCTGGATCAAAGAACATATGCTCTGTACGGCAAAGACCGATACCTTCTGCACCAAGCTCACGAGCCTTCTTAGCATCTGCTGGTGTATCAGCATTTGTTCTAACCTTAAGTGTTCTGTACTTATCAGCCCATGCCATAACACGACCGAATGTACCTGCGATTGAAGCATCAACTGTCTTAATAACTCCATCGTAAATGTTACCTGTTGTACCATCGATTGAGATAAAATCTCCCTCATGGAACTCTTTGCCTGCAAGTGTGAACTTCTTGTTCTCTTCATCCATGATGATATCGCCACAACCTGATACACAACAAGTACCCATACCACGAGCAACTACAGCAGCATGTGATGTCATACCACCACGAACTGTTAAGATACCCTGTGCTGACTTCATACCTGTGATATCTTCCGGTGATGTCTCAAGACGTACAAGAACAACCTTCTCGCCCTTAGCTGCCCATGATTCTGCATCGTCAGCTGTAAATACGATCTTACCACAAGCAGCACCCGGTGAAGCACCAAGTCCCTTGCCCATTGGTGTAGCTGCCTTAAGAGCTGCTGCATCAAACTGTGGGTGAAGAAGTGTATCAAGGTTACGAGGATCGATCATTGCAACTGCTTCTTCCTCTGTCTTATGTCCTTCATCAACAAGGTCACAAGCGATCTGAAGAGCTGCCTGAGCTGTTCTCTTACCATTACGACACTGTAACATGTACAGCTTCTTGTTCTCAACTGTGAACTCCATATCCTGCATATCATGGTAGTGATTCTCAAGAGTCTCACATACCTTAAGGAATTCTGCATATGCTTCTGGGAATTCCTGCTCCATCTGAGCGATTGGCATTGGTGTACGAACACCGGCAACTACGTCTTCGCCCTGTGCATTGATAAGGAACTCACCCATAAGCTTCTTCTCACCTGTTGCAGGGTCACGAGTAAATGCAACACCTGTACCAGATTCATTATTTAAGTTACCGAATACCATAGGCATTACGTTAACTGCTGTACCCCATGAATAAGGGATATCGTTATCTCTTCTGTATACGTTTGCACGTGGGTTGTCCCATGAACGGAATACAGCTTCGATAGCTAACTTTAACTGCTCAACTGGGTCTGAAGGGAAATCTGTTCCTAACTGGTTCTTGTATTCAGCCTTGAACTGCTCTGCAAGAGTCTTAAGATCAGCTGCTGTAAGTTCTACGTCGAACTTAACACCCTTCTCTTCTTTCATCTTATCGATGAGCTGCTCAAAGTACTTCTTACCAACTTCCATAACAACGTCTGAGAACATCTGAATGAAACGTCTGTAAGAATCATATACGAAACGCTCGAATGCTGGATCTGGGTTGTGTGCGATCATTGCAGCAACAACTTCGTCATTTAAACCAAGGTTAAGGATTGTATCCATCATACCCGGCATAGATGCTCTAGCACCTGAACGAACTGATACTAATAATGGATTCTCAAGATCTCCGAACTTCTTGCCGTTGATCTCCTCCATCTTCTTAACACCTTCCATAGCCTGTGCCATGATCTCGTCGTTGATCTTACGACCATCTTCATAGTACTGAGTACAAGCCTCTGTTGTGATTGTGAAACCCTGTGGAACTGGAAGACCAATTGTTGTCATCTCTGCAAGGTTTGCACCCTTACCACCGAGAAGATTACGCATGGTCATGTCGCCTTCGCTAAACATATAAACCCACTTGTTTGCCATTTGTTTATTACCTCCTACGTATCTAATTAAATATATGCTGAAAAAAGCCTGCTTTAGGGCAGAATTTTCCCACCACTCTGACGTGATTATATCATATGACCTAATAATATTAAACCACTTTTTTCAATTTTTTTCTCTTTTTAACCGCATATTCCGGAATCTTTTTCAAAAAGAAAGAGACATCCGCCAGATAATGTTCTTTTCCGACAAATGTCCCTTTTATTTTACAGATTCGATCAACCGGATACTCTATCTAAGATATTGATTCATTTCGTCTGATTAATATTCGAATTTCTTCTCAAAATATGCCTTCAGATCTTCGATCTTTACTCTTTCCTGCTCCATGGTATCTCTGTCACGGACAGTTACAGCACCATCTTCTTCTGAATCAAAATCATAAGTTACACAGAACGGAGTTCCGATCTCATCCTGTCTTCTGTAACGCTTACCGATATTTCCTCTGTCGTCGTATTCACAGTTGTAGTATTTGCATAATTCAGCATATACCTTTTCTGCTCCCTCGCCGAGTTTCTTGCTCAGTGGAAGGACACCGATCTTAACAGGTGCAAGTGCAGGATGGAAATGTAATACAGTTCTTACATCCGGCTTCTCCTCTGTTCCGATATTTTCTTCATCATATGCAGCACAAAGGAATGCAAGTGTTACACGATCAGCACCAAGTGATGGTTCGATAACATATGGAATGTATTTCTCTTTCTTCTCATCATCAAAGTAATCCATTGGTTCGCCGGATACAGTCTGATGCTGAGTCAGATCATAATCCGTTCTGTCTGCGATACCCCAAAGTTCACCCCATCCAAATGGGAATAAGAACTCTATATCTGTTGTTCCCTTGCTGTAGAAGCAAAGCTCTTCCGGTGAATGATCACGGGCACGCATCTCTTCATCCTTGATACCAAGGTCTTTTAGCCAGTTGATACAGAAGCTTCTCCAGTAATCAAACCATTCAAGGTCTGTTCCCGGTTCACAGAAGAATTCCAGCTCCATCTGCTCAAACTCTCTGGTACGGAACGTAAAGTTACCCGGTGTGATCTCATTACGGAATGACTTACCGATCTGTCCGATACCAAACGGGATCTTCTTTCTGGATGTTCTCTGTACATTCTTGAAGTTTACAAAGATACCCTGTGCTGTCTCAGGTCTTAAATATACTGTGTTCTTTGCATCCTCTGTTACACCCTGGAATGTCTTGAACATCAGGTTGAACTGTCTGATACCTGTAAAATTATGTTTTCCGCATGAAGGACAGCAGATATTCTTTTCTTCGATAAAGCTCTCCATTTCTTCATTTGACCAGCCATCAACGGAACCTTCGATCTCCATGTTATTCTCTGCCATGTAGTCTTCGATCAGTTTATCTGCACGAAATCTTTCATGGCACTCTTTACAGTCCATCAAAGGATCTGCAAAACCGCCAAGATGTCCGGATGCTACCCATGTCTGTGGGTTCATCAGGATCGCACAGTCAACGCCTACATTATATGGATTCTCCTGTATGAACTTTTTCCACCAAGCCTTTTTTACATTGTTCTTTAACTCAACACCAAGGTTACCGTAATCCCATGTATTTGCAAGTCCACCATAAATCTCTGAACCCGGATATACAAAACCTCTGTTTTTTGCTAAAGCAACGATCTTGTCTAATGTCTTTTCCATAATGTCCTCCATTTATATTTCATCTTTATATTTGTACGTTATTGTACCTTCTCTCCCTGTTTTTTTCAAGACAGGGATTCAATTATTTCTACAGAATTGAATTTTCGGTCTACATATACCGCTAGAAATTCCTTTGCGATCATCATAAGTTCTTCCAGCACGCTGTCTGAAACCGTGAAATTATACAGATTTCCAAGCATTGCTCCATTAATATACTGAAGCACATATCTGGCGTCCTCTGATATATGGATACTTTTCTTAGCCTTGCTCCGGCAGTTCTCACACAGGATTCCACCGGATAAGGGATCAAATATCCGTGTCAGCCTATCGCTTCCACAGATCGGGCAATGAAAGCTCTGCAGTCCCTGTCCAAAGATATCCATGATCTTCAGTTCATATACACAACGGATCAGTTTCACCGGCAGCAATCCTTTTTTTAATGCATTCAGGCTGACAAACAGCAGATTCAGATAATCTGCCGACCGGTCACCTTCTCTTGTAAAATATGACATCATCTCACAAAAGTAAGATCCGTAACAGTATTTGTTCATATCAAAGGTCAGTTCATGAAAATATTCCTTTGCATCTACGTTGATAAGTGTATATGCATTTCTTCCCGGATATACAGTAAATGCTCCCATGACAAACAGCTGCGTCTTTGAGATCAACTGGCTGCTTGGTCGTCGGACTCCCTTTGCAAATGCTGTGATCTTCCCCTGCTCTCTGGTCAGTATAACAAGCCGTCTGTCATATTCTCCCTGAAGACCGGAGGAAAGCACGATTCCGTTTAATACTATCTCATCCTTCATGATTCATCCATCTTATAACCATAATTTCGAAGAAGGGTATCGGTATCCCGCCAATCCTTCTTCACCTTTACCCAAAGCTTCAGATTCACATGTGTATCTAATAGCTGTTCAATGCCATACCTTGCATTGCTGCCGATCTTTTTCAGCATTGCGCCCTGTTTTCCGATAATAATACCCTTATGGGAATCCCGCTCACAGATGATTGTTGCATCTATATCCATAAGCCGTCCATTCGGACGTTCCTTCATCGAATCAATAACAACCGCGATTCCGTGTGGAATCTCTTTATCCAGAAGTCTTAAAGCCTGCTCCCGGATCAGTTCGGATACGATCTGTCGTTCCGGCTGATCGGTGATCGTGTCTTCATCATAGAACTGTGGTCCGTATGGAAGGTATTTGAACAGCGTCTTTATCAGTTCATCTTTGTTCTTTCCCTTTAATGCCGATACCGGAACGATCTCCGCATGACTGCAGGCATCCTTATAGGTCGAGATCGCCTTGAATACTTCTTCTTCACTTACCGCATCGATCTTATTTACCACAATGATGATCGGTGTCTTAACACGTTCTAACTGTTCAATGATATACCGTTCTCCTGCTCCGATAAATGTCGTTGCTTCAACGATCCACATAACGACATCTACTTCATTTAATGTTCCCTCTGCCACCTTTAACATATATTCACCAAGCTTGTTCTTGGCCCTGTTGATTCCAGGTGTATCGAGGAAAACAATCTGTCCTTCATCCGAGGTATACACGGTCTGAATACGGTTTCTTGTTGTCTGCGCCTTACTGCTCGTTATAGCGATCTTCTGTCCGATCAACTGATTCATCAGTGTGGATTTACCTACATTTGGTCTTCCTATGATCGCAACAAATCCTGATTTGTATGTATCGTTCATACTTCTCCTTCCATACTCTGTATGTATTCATGTTCTCCATTCGGCACAGAATTCTGTAACCTGCCGGAGAACTATTTACAAATCTATATACTTCTATCTTCTTTCGTTACTTCTGTAAAAACTATAGATCTTTTACTTCTTTAAACTTTGCCCGATTCTGTTCGATCTTATCTTCCCCACCGATTGCACAGATAACCCCGCCATCTGTGATCGCCCGGATCACAGGTGCCAGTGAACGGATCGTTTCTACATTTGCAGTAAGCACCTGATCACGTTCTTTCTGAAGCTGCTCATCTGTAATACCTGCAAAGTAACAGGTCTGGCTGAATGCTCCTTCTGCTGATGGTGTCATTGGAGAATCTAACTTCGCGATCGCACCGATCAGATATTTGGTCATATCTCTGTCGCTTGCATCAAAGCCTGCCACATAGTCTGCTGCCTTCTTATAGATATCATATGTCTCCATCAGGTTCGGATCTCTGTAGGATGTAAAATACCCCATTCCTGATCTGGCAAATGAACACATAGCTCCATATGCCCCACCCTTTACACGGATATTCTCCCAGAGATATCCATAGGAGAAGATCACCTGTAGGACTTCCAGTGCTCCGGTATATTCAAATCCTTTTTCTTTATAATTTCCTGCGAGAGCCGCATACTGTACCTGGCTTGCTGTCTTAAAGGCTTCGTTCTTAACAGCTTTTTTCATCACACGTTTTTCTGCAAAAGCAGGTCTGGTCGACAACTTTCTTGCAAACGCTTCAATATCTGCGCCCAATAATTCCTTGATATCATTGTCACCTGTATAAGAGATTGTTACCGCTCCTTTTCTGAGGATCTCGGCAAGCGTTGTCTGCAGCTTCTCAATGATCGCATCTGCATTCTGCTCAAAATCCTGATCCAGCTCCTGTAAGAAATCATAATATCCGATTCCCTCTATCATATCCTTAAATGCCATCACATCTGAGACATACGACATCGCGCGTGTTGCAGATGTGATATGCCCTGAAGATATCAGATCAGTCTTAAGTCCGGCCTTTTCTTCCGATATAATCTCTTTCAATCTCTTCTTATCCGAAAGCTTCGATGTGAACAGGATCTCCTCGATCAGCTTCAGACCTTCTCCAAGCTTGTCATACATGGCCTTTGTCTTAACGGAGAAGAATGAAAGATGATCCTTCCCGCCATCCTTATACATGGCTCCTGTAGAAAATCCGATACCACCGGTATGGAAATTGATCTGATTGGACAGTTCACCATATGTGTAATGCTCTGTATCCACATATTTGAAAATGTTAGTGAGCAGCTCTGCATATGGAACAAACTCTGCATCCAGATCATTGATATCAAATATAAACTCCAGATAACCGATTCCGTTAGTAAAGATATCATGACTTATTAATGGCATACCATAAATGCTGTCCTCACGGTTCTTTAACGGATGGATCTCTTTTCTGATATCAGAAATATTAAGCAACGGAACCTTCTCCATATCCTCTGCCGGAGATGGTGTCTCCTGATATAATTTTAATTCCTTTGTATCTGATACAACCTGTTCAAGCTCATTTTCCGTAAGAGAGGCCTTATAGTCCGCAAGCTTCTGCTTCTCTGCTGCATCATTCTCCTTATCAAGCCCCTTCTTCGGCTTCATAACAAAAATCATACCAAAGGTATTCTGAACCAGCTTTTCCCAGATCAGTTCTTCAAAATATCCGGTTTTCAGGCTTTCTTTCAATTCATCATATACTTCATTTAACTTAAACATTTCAAGTGCAGATGCATCATCATACAGCCATGTATTAAATGCATCCAGACCCATCATAAGCCCCTTCGGAAATCTGCCGAAGTTTGCTTCCTTATGTTTGAACTCAAAATTATTGATCGCAGCCTCGATCGATGTACGATCGATTGCCTTTCCTTCTTCTCCATGCCCGGAAAGATCAGTCAGTGTATCCCTGATCACTGACACAAAACGTTCCTTATCGGACATATTTGCATTTCTTGCTACGATTGAAAAGATTGTCTGCCGGATCCCATCATCAAAGGAAGCAAAGACATCCTCTCCGATCCCTGCATCAACTAATGCTTTCTTCAAAGGTGCGCCCGGAGCGTCCATAATTGCGTATTCCAGTATATTCATGGCAACGGACTGCTTCTTATCAAGGCTGCTGCCAACTACCATATTATAGGTTAAAAATGTCTGATTTTCTTCGCTCTCATTTTCTGCGATTGAATAAAAGCAGCTCTCATCCTTCATCTGTTCATAGGCTGTCTGCACAGCGATCGTAGAATCAATCTCTCTATAATCAAAGCTCGAGAGATACTCCTTATCGATATAGTCCAGTTCCTTATACATATCAAGATCACCATACAGATAAATATAACTGTTTGACGGATGATAATACTTTCTGTGAAAATCAAGAAAACGTTCCTGACTTAATGTTGGAATCGCTGCAGGATCACCACCGGATTCATTCTTGTATGGTGTGTCAGCAAGAAGAAGTTTTTCAATCTTTGAATACATCTGCTGTTCCGGAGATGAAAATGCCCCCTTCATCTCATTAAACACAACACCATTATAGATCAGTTCCCCTTCTATAGTTTCAAGTTCATAATGCCAGCCTTCCTGACGCATGATCTCTGTATGTTCATAAATATTCGGATAGAATACCGCATCCAGATAGACATCCATAAGATTTTCAAAATCCTTTTCGTTACAGCTTGCAATCGGATATACCGTCTTATCAGAATATGTCATTGCATTTAAAAACGTATTTAATGAACCCTTTGCCAGTTCTACAAACGGGTCTTTTACCGGATATTTTCTGGAACCGCATAATACCGAATGTTCCAGAATATGCGGAATACCGGAATCATCATACGGCGGTGTCCGGAATCCGATATTAAACACCTTGTTCTCATCATCATTTGCAATTACAAGCACTCTGGCCTTTGTCTTCTTGTGGCTTAAGATATAACCTGTTCCATTTACTTCAGGGATCTTTTCTTCTGTTATGATGTCATACCCTGTTAATTCTTTTAAGTCTCTCAATCTGATGTCTCCTTTATTCTTCTTTATTCAAATGAAATGTCTCCGGAAGCAGCTCTTCTACCGAATACATCCGATATTCCTGTTTGTTCTTTGCTACAACGATCACGCAGCCTTGTTCAGCAAATTCGGCAATGACCTGTCTGCATATCCCACATGGATAAGTATAGTCACATTCTCCGTCCTTTAGTCCGCCAACGATCGCGATCGCAGACAGCTTTCTGCACCCTTCACTGACTGCCTTAAAAACAGCCGTCCGTTCCGCACAGTTTGTTGCCCCATAGGAAGCATTCTCTATGTTGCATCCTGTATAATAACTTCCATTCTCCATCTTTACACAGGCTCCCACCTGAAAATTCGAATATGGCGCATATGCCTTTGTTCTTGCCTGCATCGCAAGCTCGATCATCTCTGAAATCTCGTTTTCATTCATACAAATTTCCTCTTACTTCCTGTTACATGGAACTAACAGTACCACCCATAAATATAGCCTATTTTCCATGTGTTTGCAATGCGATTCTGGCGTATTCTAACTGCAAACTATACAAAACAGATTGACAGTGGTCTTACCTATTATTACACAAGACATTCTCATTCTATCCTCATGTAGCGGTACATAAGGCAGCAAAATACGCTGCCCAAGTACCGACATTCGTAACTGAGACCTTAGCTCGACTTAATCGAGGTTAGTTCGAAGTTACACAGAGTGGATAGGCTTGTTACATAATAGTAAGACCACTGTCAATCTACTATTTAAAATTTCTACTCTCTATTTAAAAATAAATCATTATTTCAAATTCACCGTCTTCTGTTTTTAAACTTCCGTGGTAGCCAAATATCTGCATGATCTCCTGCACGATGCTCAATCCGATTCCGCTTCCGCTTCTGCCGGTTCTTGCTTCGTCTCCCTTTACAAATGGCTTCCATAACTCCTCCGGATCGGTTGTAATCGACTGTTCCATCGGATTGCTAAGGATCAGATGATCTTCCTTTAATACCAGCCGGATCACACTTCCTTTCAGTGAATACTTAATTGCATTTACAAACAGATTCTCTAACATATGGGAAAGCATCAGCGGATCACCTTTTACCGTACAGTTTCCTAACATTCTTACCTCCAGACCTTTTTCATCCAGAAGATTCTGATACCGTTCCTGTAATGGCTCCCATATCTGTTCGATGCTTACAGACTCTGTCTGTAACGCTTCCATTTTACCAAGCTTGATATACTCGCTTAACTGACATAAAAGTTCATTCATGTAAGATGTATTTTCCAAAATAACATCTATGTAATGCCGGCACTCTCCTGTCTGGTTTAACTGTTTCAGATTCTCTGCATACCCGGAAATTGCCATCAATGGACTTTTTACATCATGTGCAAGTGCTGTAATAACCGTTTCTTTTCTCTCTGCATCTTCCATCTGTGAAAATGTCCGTCTACAGGATATAAACGCAGTCAAGATCGTTGCAATTATAATGAGAAATACAACTGCAAGCCCTCCATAAAATAACCAGATACCTTCTGTATGCCAGCCAAATGGATCTGCATACATAGCGGATACGATATAATATATATCATTGTCAAAAACAACATACTGACTTTTAAAATAATAGTTTTCCCCCAAACAACCACTTATACTCTCTGTTATATCTGCGGGATGTGCTCCATAAGTCTCCATCTTAGCCAGCAAATACCTGCTCGTCTTACTATACTGATTGGCATCATCTACTCTGCCATGAAGACTCCATGCAAATTCCCCTGCATCAGCATTTTGAACCACCTGCCGGAAAGAAGGCATAATCGGTGAATACATCTGTACTTCGGACTGCATCTGCTCCATATCATCCTCTATATCCTGTACCTGTTGTTCTAATTTTTCTGTATCATTTTCGTCTGTATGCTTGGTAGTTTCTGTTTCTTGATTTTCATCTGCAGCATTTACACCGTCTTTTTCTTCTATATTGTCTACTGCATCTGAGCTTTTCAAATGCCGCCTGTAAACTGCTGTCAAAAAATATGGTGTATTTTCCTCCGCAAAGATCTCCTGTATTCTATTACGGGCTTCCTCTATATCTGTCATACCTGCAATATCTTCCTGACATTCAGCCAAACCTGCACTGACACTATTTGTTGATACCTGAAAATATTCTTTTAATTCCAGATTGACCTGATTTCTGTAATAACCGATCACCAGCAGATACAATATTATGCTGACTGCTATAATGCCAGATGAAATCCATATCCATTTTCTTTTTATCTTTTGTCTTTTTCTTTTCTGCCGCTCCGACAATAATGCATTTCTTTTTTTATCATTCTTTTTGTTCTTTTTCATCGTCGTCACCCCGTATCTGATATCCATTTCCTATCACTGTTTTAATCTGCTTTCCTGCACTTCCAAGATGTTTTCGAATCTTTCGAATGTGATTATCCACACAACGATCACTGCCTTCATAATCATAACCCCATACACCGATCAGCAGCCGTTCTCTTGCCACAGTCTTATTTTTGTTCTCAAGCAACATCCGCAACAATGCAAACTCTTTTGGCGCAAGTTCTATTTCCTGAGAATCCACAAGGACCCTATACTCCGATGGTTTCATATGTATCCTGCCACAGACCAGCTCTCCGGTTCTGCTGAGATCCTTTGACCGTCTGATCAGTGCCTTGCATTTCGCATATAAGGTCACAAGAGAAAATGGTTTGATGATATAATCGTCACAGCCGAGATCATAGCCAAGCAGGATATCCCGTTCGGAAATTCTGGCTGTTAAAAACAGGATCGGAACCATGCTCGTCCTACGCATCTCCCGACAAATCGCAAATCCATCCATTCCCGGAAGCATGATGTCTAACAATACAAGATCCACCCGTTCCGTCTCAAATAAATCCAGCCCGTCCTGTCCATTCTGTGCCGTCCGTACTACAATCTCATTTTCGCTTTCTCTGGTAAAATAATCTTTCACTACTTCGCAGATCTGTTCATCATCTTCAATCATCAGTATCTGATATGTCATATTTCTTACCTCCTTGCGCCTATCTTAACAGTGTCATATGACTTTTAAATGTTCTTACATAAAAAGCCTAAATAGAGTTTACTGCTCTATTCAGGCTTTCTTATTTGCTATAGTTTCTCCTCCACAGCTCGTTCCATATTCTGCATGGCACATTCTGTCTGCATGGCTTTCCCTCGTTCCTCTTCGGAAAGTCCGTCGGTTATGGAATAACATGCATCAAACAAGCCGCTCTCCATACATTGTTCGATGCCTTCCCCGAAGCAACCTGCAAATGCAACCACTTTTTTCTTCTGTGCTTTTGCAAGTGCCGCTACGCCTGAAGGAGTCTTCCCCATTAATGTCTGCGCATCCATCCTGCCCTCTCCGGTAATAACCAGATCGACATTTTTTATTCTTTCTTTTAAATGGATCTCATCAAATACTATATCAATTCCCGGTCGTAATCTTGCATGCAGGAACATTAGGAATGCATATCCCAGACCGCCTGCTGCACCTGCTCCCGGTGTCATACGATTTATTATGCTGTCCATCTGACACTTCTCCGGGTCTGTATTCATTTGCACTTTATCCTGCTTACAGCCTGACCAGTTCTGCTGTTCTACCAGATCTGCATAACGCACCATGGATTTCTCCATGTTCTCTACCATCTGAGCATCTGCTCCCTTTTGCTGTGCAAAGATATGGCTGCATCCATTCTCTCCAACCAGCGGATTTGTAACGTCACAGGCAATCTGAAATGAACATACTGAAAGCTCCGGTAACATATCTTCTATGTGAATCCCGCATACTTTGGAAAGTCCTTCTGCTCCACAGCAAACTTCATTCCCATATTCATCAAGGAAATGACACCCAAGTGCCTGCAGCATTCCAATCCCGGCATCATTTGTTGCGCTTCCGCCAATCCCTATAATAAAGCTCCGGCAGCCTTGAAGCATGGCATCCTTTATCATCTCGCCTACTCCATATGTAGTTGTATGCATCGGATTTCTGGCTGACTCCGGTACAAGCGGAAGTCCTGCTGCCTCTGCCATCTCGATCAATGCTACTTTTTCTCCTGCTTCATCATAACTGATATAAGAAGCCTTTACGACCTGTCCAAGCGGTCCTGTTACATTAACTGTATGACGTTTCATGTTCGATTTTCCATAGGCGATCGCATCCATGGTTCCCTCTCCGCCATCTGCAACCGGAACCACTTTGATCTCACGATTCTTATAATTTTTCTCCAGACCTTTTTTAACCGCCATGCCTGCCTGAACAGATGTCATGCTACCCTTAAAAGAATCAACAGCCGCAAGGACCTTAAGCGGTCTTTCTCTCAATTTCAGATCATCCTGCAATATGGTGTCATGTATTTCACATGTTCGATTCATTTGAGAAGTCCTCCCTTGCAAATATCACACCGTTTATTTCCGGTTCAGATTATATCCGACAACTGCACCCACAATACCGCCAACGATATGTGCCATATTCGAGATATTGTCCTGTACTGCGATACCTTCATATACCTGCTGTCCGATAAAGATGATCGCAACCAGAATAAAGGATAACGGAATTTCGCCTGCTCGAAATCCGGTAAAGGACGCCAGCACGATAAATGCAAATACGACACCACTCGCTCCACAAAGTGCTACATTCCAGAAAAAGATGTAATTCACAATACCGGTCGCAAGTGCTGTTACACCGATCACTTCCAACATTTCTTTCGAACCATATTTTTCTTCTAATATCGGTCCAAGCAATAACAGATAGGAGGCATTTCCGATAAAATGACTCCATCCTGCATGCCCGAATACATGTGTAAAGAATCGCAGATATGTGAGTGGATTTGTAAGCGATGAATGATATGTCATAAATAATAACCGGGTACTTCCGCCACCGGTCAGTACCCCAAGCAGCGTTACAACAAAACAAATAAATACAAAGCCCAGCGTCACCGGCGCGTTAAATGTGATCTTTAATTTTCTCATCTGTATATACCTCCCCATATAGAATGAATAGCTTTATTATACCCTATTTATGTATAAATACAAAGAGCCGCTTCGACTCTTTTACCCCAGAACAAAATTGCTTTACAGAATAAATATTTCTATAAAACAAAACTACCGTCCATCCGGCAGTCTGATCATAGCAGTTTCAACTGACGATCAAATCTGTATCCGAATAAACGGTAGTCTTATATGTACTTCGCACATTCTATGCATCCGAAAAATCATTGCCTATACTATGGTCAGATGATTTTCCATCATGATATACCGATGAATTTACAGATTATATTCTTTCTTCGTATCAGCAAGTGCCGCATCCATACGCTCGATAACGGCTGCGATCTGTTCCTCTGTAATAACCGCTGTCGGCTCGAAACGGATACACTTGGAGTTTACAAGTGTTCCGGCTGTCATAACACCTCTTGAGAACAAGCCCTTTGCGATGCTGTAACCGATATCAGATGTAACAAACTCAACAGCAAGCATCAGACCTACGCCTCTGACATCATCGATGATCTCAGGATATTTTGCCTTCAGACTTTCAAGTCCTGCCTTTAAGATCTTACCTTTGCTTGCACACTGTCCTGGAATATCATTATCAATCATGTATTTGATCGTTGCGATCGCTGCCGAACAACATACAGGGTTACCACCAAATGTAGGAGAACCAAGTAACCATGGGTTGTCGATCAACTGCTGTACCCACATGGATGGCTTACAGATAATACCTGTGATTGGCATAATACCACCACCAAATGCTTTACCGAATGTCATGATATCCGGTGTTACGCCTTCTGCTTCGCATCTCCACATTGTACCGGTACGACCCATACCTGTCTGGATCTCATCAAAGATCAACGCTACACCATACTCATCACAGATCTGTCTTAACTCTGTCAGATATCCTTCCGGTGGAACGATAACACCAGCCTCGCCCTGAATTGGTTCAACGATCATAGCTGCAACCTTTTCACCAACAGCGATCAGGTTACGGATTGCCTTTCTTGCATCCTCTGCATTACCATATTCTACATGCTGTACCTGCTGTACCATAGGTGTATATGGAACTCTGTATGTATTCTTACCACCCATTGAGATTGCACCCATTGATTTACCATGGAATGCACCAACGGTTGAGATATACCATCTTCCGCCTGTTGCGATTCTGGCAAGCTTCAATGCCATTTCGACTGCCTCTGCACCACCATTTGTAAAGAAACAATACTGAAGATCACCCGGTGTGATATCTGCAACTGCCTTTGCAAGATATCCACGAAGCGGATCCAACAGCTCCTGTGAATGAAGCGCCTGATGATCAAGCTGTGCCTTTACGGTATCAAGGATCTCCGGATTTCTATGACCACATGTATAAATACCGAAACCACCAAGACAGTCAATGAATTCTTCACCATATAAGCCATCACATACACCGTCATGATCTTTCCACTCAAGCACTGCTGAGTTGGTAGATACTGACTTTCTGTATTTTAACCAGCCCGGGCTTACATAATTATCAAAATAATCTAATGTCTGTTCTGTCATTAATTTCTTTTCATCATCTGTTAATTCATCTGAATGGATATAACCAATTACCTTTTCCAAATCCTTACTTACCTGTTCATAACTCATATTAAAATCCTCCTTAAAATATATTCGTGTTATAATGTGTCTGTCTGATCCTGTATGTTACCTAACACAACCTTTCCATGAACATTTACAATCATTGATTGAAGTATAAATTATACGGCCATTAAACTGAAAAAAGGAGCCTGTGACCTGTTCACAAGCTCCTTTGCTTCTATGTCTGTATATTATCGTATCTCATGCTCTTTTTCAATTACTAATTTATACCATTTATCTACCATTTATCTGTTATATGTAATTAAATATAAGTATATTCAACTTATATAACCGACTTGTAATTCCATCGTCATACCTCTATCGAAGTATCATTTTCTACCCTATTTCTGTTATTCGCCAAATCAGTCGGTATTTGAAACGCATTAAAAAGCAATAAAAAACCGCCCACCTTCATTTTTCAGAAAGTGAACGGTCTGTTTTATCTAGTGTTCATACCAGCCTACAATACCCGGGTTCAAATTGATATTGATCTGCTTAACCTCCTGATATTCCTCGATACCATGAACGCCAAGCTCTCTGCCGATACCGCTCATCTTATAGCCGCCCCAAGGTGCTTCATTAAAGGTTGGGTTGTAGCAGTTGATCCATGTGATACCTGCGCGAAGCTCACTGATCACACGATGTGCTCTGGTTATATCGGAAGTAAATACAGCTCCGGCAAGACCATATACGGTATCATTGGCCATCGCAATCGCTTCTTCCTCTGTCTTAAAGGTCTGGATGCTGACAACCGGACCAAAGATCTCCTCACGGACGATCTTCATATCCGAAGTACAATTATCAAAGATCGTTGGACGTACAAAGTAGCCCTTTGCACATTTTCCTTCTGTATAGCGCTCACCACCTGTTACAAGTGTTGCGCCTTCCTCGATACCACTCTTTATGTAAGACAGAACTTTCTCCATATCCTTTTCCGTAATGACTGGTCCGATATCCGGATTGTTCACCGGATTGCCGATCGTCATGGCTTCCGCCTTTTTCTTTAATCTGGCAACAAATTCATCATGGATGCTTTCTTCTATGATGATTCTGGATCCTGCGGCGCATACCTCGCCCTGATTGAAGAAAATACCGATCATTGCCCACTCTACAGCGCCATCCAGATCTGCATCTGCGAAAATGACATTTGGTGATTTACCACCAAGCTCCAGTCCGATCTTCTTCACATTTGTAGCGGCTGCTTTCATCAGGCTCTGACCGACTCTGGTACTTCCTGTAAATGTGATCATATCAACATCGGTATTCTCGCCCATTTCCGTTCCGACCTCAGCATCACCCTGTAACAGATTGACGCAGCCCTTCGGAAGTCCTGCTTCTTCAAAGATCTCGAATAACCGGATTGTTGAAAGCGGAGCCTTTGGACTTGGTTTAAACACGATACTGTTTCCTGCTGCAAGTGCAGGAGCCAGCTTCCAGACAGACATCAAAAACGGATAATTCCATGGAGTGATCTGCGCACAGACACCGACCGGCTCTCTGGTCTCATATGAATGCATCTTGCCAAATCCATCATTTACCTCATATACACCACCATGCGGAGTCTTGCAAAGACCTGCGTAATAACGGAAGCAATGAATACCATCACTGATATCTCCTTCTGCTTCACGAAGCGGCTTACCATTATCCAGAGTATCCAGCATTGCCAGTTCATCGGCATATTTGTCGATCAGATCTGCGATCTTTAGAATCATATCACTTCTGGTCTGGGAATCCATATCACGCCACTCTCTTGTCTGGTAAAATGATTTCTTTGCCGCAGCGATCGCACGTCTGGCATCTTCTACACTGCTTTCATAGACCTGCGCGAGCACTTCTCCGGTCGCCGGATTGATAACGTCAAACGGCTTTTCCATACTTCCTGTTACCCACTCACCATCAATATACATCTTTTTTGGTTCCATATATCTTACTCCTCCTGATCAACTTTTTTGTCTGTCTTTTGCCGTTTTGTATTACTGCTTTAATTTGTTCCACATATCGTTGTAAACAGTCAATGTATCTGTATCAAGATTTCCAACAAATTCACCTTTTTCAAATACCTCAGCCGGTATATTCTTTGCTTCATTGTTCCTGTAATCTTCATTTGCCTCCACTGCAGTTGCATTCGCATTCAGATATGGGTATTCCGCCATAACCTTTGTAGCAACATCCGGATCACACATATAGTTGATGAATTTCATTGCATTATCATAGTTCTTGGCACCCTTTGCGATTGCCCAGTTATCAATGAATTTATATGCGCCCTCTTCAGGGAATACAATCTTGATCGATGGGTTCTCATCCATAGCAAGCGCTACTTCAGCAGCCCAGCAGTAACCAACATTACAATCTCCGCTGATCAGAGATGACTTTGGACTGTCACTGTCATATACTGCGATATTATCCTTTAATGTCAGAAGCTTCGTTTCAACCTCGGCAAGCTTTGCTGTATCTGTTTCATTCATGCTGAGTCCCATGCTTCTCTCCGTCATACCGATAACTGCTCTGTAGTCATCCAGTGCTACGATCTGTCCTTTTAATGAAGGATCAAAGAGATCTGCGTATCCCTTAATATCTGTTGATACCTTGTCGGTGTTGACTGCGATCGCTGCCACACCACCCTGATAAGGAACAGAGTAGACATTGCCCGGATCATATGTAGGATCCAGATACTGACTACCAATATTTGACAGATTGGTAAGTGCATCCTGATCCAACTTCTCAAGCATTCCCTGAGCGATCATGGATTCTACCATATAGTCACTCGGCTGTACGATATCATAAGTTCCTTCATCCTCTGATTTTACCTTTGCAAGCATATCCTCATTGGATGAGAATGTTGATACATTTACTTTAATTCCATATTCTTTTTCAAAATCCTTAATTACTTCATCCGGTACATACTCTGTCCAGATGAACAGGTTTAACTCTCCGTTTGTACTGTCTGCTTTCTTACCACAGCCTGTGATATTTACTGCTGTCATTGCAAGAACAAGTGATAATGCAATACTTACTGCTCTTTTTCTGTTTTTCTTCATAATTATGTCTCCCTTCTACTCTTGAACCTTGTTCAGTTACTTCTATAAATTGTTTACTGTTTCATTCTATACAGCTACTGTTTTTTCTTCTTAAACAGATTGCCCTGAGTCAGGACAACAAAGATGATCGTGCCTGCTAAGATCAGTGCTGATAATGCATTTACATCAGGTGCTACTCCACTCTTAATACTTGCCATAACCTGTAACGGATAAGTCATCGTATTACCATTTACAAAGTAGCTTATGATAACGTCATCAATCGATAACGTAAATGCCAGTAATGCACCGGCTGTAATGCCGGGTCTCAAAACCGGAAGTGTGATCTCCCAGAATGTACGGATGCGGTTAGCTCCCAGATCCATACTTGCTTCTTCGATCGAAATATCATAGCCGGATAATCTTGCCCTGACATTGAAGATAACATATGGCACACAGAAGGTAATATGTGCAATGATCAATGTAAGCATACCTCTTGGGATCGAGACCTTTGCGAATACAGTAAGTAAGGATATACCCATTACAATCTCAGGAATAACGACCGGGATATATAAAAGTCCGTCTATGATCCCTTTTCCTTTGAATTTATATTTGTACATTCCGATCGCACCAAGCGTACCTATAATCGTTGAAAGTACAGTTGTGACCAATGCTATGATCATCGTATTGCCAAAGGATGTAAGAAGCGACTGATTTTCAAACAATTTCACATACCAGTCAAATGTAAACCCCTTCCAGGTCAGATATGGTTTTGATGTCGTTGCATTAAAGGAATTCACTACAACAACTGCAATCGGCATAAACAATACAATATAAATCAAGGAACAAAAGATCTTTGAAAGAATACTCTTTGTTCTTACTTTTGCTTTTCTGCTCATCGTTTACACCCCCAGACTATCCATATCGCCGCCAGTCTTCTGGTACAGTTTGACGAGGATCAATGTGATAACAATTAATATGATGGATAGGGCTGCACCAAGCGGCCAGTTATTTCCACTCTTGAACTGACGCTCGATCAGGTTACCAATAACATCTGCATTTCCACCACCTAAGATATTCGATACAAAGAAATATCCAAGACATGGGATAAATACCATGATACAGCCGGAAAAGATTCCGCTGGCTGTCAGCGGAAGGATCACTTCAAAGAAAGTCCGCCAGCCCTTAGCTCCAAGATCAGAGGAAGCCTCCAGTAAAGTATGATCCAGCTTACCGATCGCAGTATAAAGCGGAAGTACCATAAATGGGAACAGGCAGTACACCATACCAAATACAGTAGTTCCCTGGTTATATAAGAGGTTCAATGGCTCTGATATCAGATGCAGCTTCATAAGCACGGTATTCAACCAACCGGACGAACCAAGGAATGTCTTCCATCCATAGATACGGATCAGTGAATTCGTCCAGAATGGAATAATAACCAGCATATATAACAGGTTCTTTGATCTGCTCTTTGTCCTTGCAATAATATAGGTAAACGGATATGCAAGCACGATACAGATCACGGTTGTAAGCAATGCGATCACAAGTGACTGAACATAGATCTTAATATAAGAACTGTCCACCAGATGTTTGTAATTATCGAATGTGAACTGAAATGTTACATTGTAATACTGATCAATACTGCAAAAACTCATGACCAGTATATAGATGAGTGGAACTGCTACCAACAGGATCAGCCATAAGGTCACCGGCCCTACCATGATCGTTGCCGGAAGTGTCTTTTCTCTGAATCTCTTTTTATTCATATCAAACACCTCCTTATGCCAGTGTTATATTTTCCATACTCTGATAGAAGCTGTTATCCAGACTGTGGATCAATACCGCATCCTCCGGATTCCAGCAGATAAATACTTTGTCACCGGATTTTGGAAGTTCTTCGCCTGCCAGACGTTCCATCTTTACTTCATTTCCATTTGGAAGAACCGCCAGACATTTGACGACTGAGCCAACATAAATATAATCCTTGACCAGTGCCGGTACGCTGAAGCCCTCTACCGGTTCTGCCGAAAAATGAAGCTTTTCCGGTCGAACAGAAACGGTTACAAATTCACCAACTGAAAATCCGGTGTTCTTTTCCTCTGTCTCGGTCACGGAGCCGGAGGTTGTTACATCTCCATTTTCAATTCCAATAACCGCTTTTCCGTTTGCGATCAATTTGATCGTTCCGTCAAATACATTTGTCTCTCCGATGAAGGTTGCTACGAACTTGGTTGCCGGTCTTTCATAGATGTCTGTCGGTGATCCGATCTGATCCATGACACCATCATGCATAATGGCTATCCTGTCGCTCATCGTAAGCGCTTCTTCCTGATCATGTGTAACATAGATAAATGTGATATGTAATTTCTTCTGCAGCCGTTTCAGTTCCAGCTGCATCTGTTTTCTAAGCTTCAGATCCAATGCACCAAGCGGCTCATCCAACAGCAGAACCTTCGGACGGTTGATCAACGCTCTTGCAATCGCAACTCGCTGCTTCTGTCCACCGGACAACTGACTTGGATACCGCTTCTCAAATCCGGATAACTGAACCATCTCTAACATCTCCATTACCCGTTCTTTGATCTCTTTCTTTGGAACCTTTTTCATCTTAAGACCATATGCTACGTTGTCATATATGGTCTTATGTGGAAATAAAGCGTAACTCTGAAAGACAGTGTTTACATTTCTCTCAAATGGCTCTTTATCTTCAATCGGCTCACCTTCTACCTGAATGGAGCCTGTCGTCGGTTCTTCAAATCCTGCGATCATACGAAGCGTTGTCGTCTTGCCGCATCCGGATGATCCAAGCAATGTCAGGAACTCGCCTTCCTCTACCTGCAGATTCAGATCTTTTACAACATGATTTGTTCCGTATATTTTATTTACGTCTTTGATATCAACTATAACATTTGCCAAATCATATCACCTCTTTTTCAAATTTCTCTATAATGCTTTTTCTCCTCGTTCACCGGTACGGATTCGTATAGCCTCTTCGATATTTCGAATGAAGATCTTACCATCTCCGACATGTCCGGTAGCTACCTTTTCTCTGACATCCAGAATAATCTGTTCTACCTTGGAATCTTCAACTACTACTTCAACTCTTACTTTTGGAAGAAGGTTGATCGTAGTTTTAAAGCCTTTAATCTCATTTACGCCCTCAACAGTTCCTTTCTGTGTTCCGCATCCCATAACGGTTGAGATCGTCATACCACCACAATTCTTCTCATCCAATATGCTTTTTAATACTTCCAGCTTTTCCGGTCTGATTATTAATATGATTTCTTTCATTCTTTCTTCCTCCAATCTGCAACATACAACTAATAAAACAAAAAAGAGCCGTTCATCTCTGAACAGCTCCTTTGCTTGTTAACGAAAATATACTACTTTCAAATTAATTCTTCAATAGAACAGGATTACCATTTTTTTACTACTTTTATGGTATTAACTACTCTTTTTCTTTAATCAGTTTAAACATCTGAACACGGTTTCGGATTCCCAGTTTCCTGTAAATATTCAAAATATGCTTCTTTAGTGTATTTACCGTTATGGATAAACGGTCACAGATCTCCGTATTCTCCATTCCCTGCAGCAAAAGCTGCAATATGGTCTGCTCCCGCTTCGTCAGATCATAGGTCTTTACTGCCTGTGTCAGCGTCAGTTTCTCCTGACTGGTCATCTGATTGTTTCTGTCCTGTGACAACCGGTATGCCATATGATCCTTAAGCATATCCATCAGGAATACATCTTCATATGTAAAGTCCTCTTTACCAATCGTCCTATATAGTGTCACCACGCCCAGAAAATGTTTGTTCCGTCCAAATATCATTTGTAACGCATAATGCCAGTTATTTGGCTTATATACTCTTTGATAATATTCGGTTTGAACTCTTTTCTCATCAGATATGATATCAGTTTCCCGATATACCATACTCCTGCCACTGAACATAATACCACGGCTATAATCCATATTCTCATAAATATCTGACAAGTCTTCATCACAGTTGAGGAATACCGGACGTTCCAGATTTTCTTTCTCATTTGATGATGCCAGATAAAAATCTGCACTGTCAAAATCTATGACGGTCTTGATCTGTTCCAGAAATTGTGTCCGCATGGCATCAAAATCACCGGTTGTGTAGATCTTGTATATGATACTGTTCATGACCAGCCAGTCGTTTGTTTCAAGGGTCTTCACCAGTTTCCACCTCCCTTGTATTTCATAAAACAAAAAAAGTACGCAACCGATGTAACACACCCTTGCGTACTTATTTTTTACTATTCTATTGGTATGAAGTATAGCACAAAAAGATGATTTGTCAAGCAAGAAAATTCATCAGGCTATTTACTGAAATATCATCAGATTATTAACCTTGAATCTATTTCAAAAGCTTTTTTATCTGCATATCTGTTGCGATCGGATAAATATCATGCATATGCCGGATGATCATATTCCAGGACTCCTGCGGATCATCCTTGTAACAGGATGTTACATAATCATACCCATAGATATGTTCCAGGGACGAGTAAACCGCTACATCCCAGCCATACTCCAGCCCTTTTTTATTTACACGTTTTCTGAAGTCGCAATTACAAAGGTACATCTGCATCATAAGATTTGTGACAGCTCCATCAAATCCCTTTTCGCCGCCTTTTCCATATCCTGCCATTTTCTTCAGTTCGTTGGAATACAGTTCTGCATCCACATGTTCTTCCATGAAATGATCCATGATCTTTTTATTCTTATTCGGAGCTTTTCCATCTTCATACAGCGCTTCAAAATCATATCCATCCCGCCGGTAATTAGCAAATACCGGAAGCCATTTTCTCGATATAAAACCTGCCTTTTTATTAAAAAACTTGCCATATACGATATCATGTCTTCTGGCGATAATCGCCCGCCACATCCATGGATCTCTGTCAACATTCTCACACCACCAGTACTCCGGCACGGTTCGCCCTTCCAGCGAAAATCCCGGTATATCGTTTCTAAAAAGCGGCAGGAAGCCAATCTCATTTATATACTCTATTGCCTCATCTACTGTGTGAATACATTCCGGATCATCCCAGGCTACACCATACATGATCCATTTGCCTGATTCTTTTTCCATGTTTATCTCCTGTTATGACTTCTGTATTATCTTTTGATATCTGATGAACATTCAGACATTTTCATTACTTCTCTTAGCTCTATATTAGTACTCTGTGTTATTGCATAAAATCGTCATTTTTAGAGTATCAAGCAAACAATTTCTAATATTTTTTTCTGTTAATGGTTTTGTTAAAAAGTATCTTTCATCTTCCTTATTATGAATACTTTCTAATGCAAAATCATCATACTCAATCCATCTTTTTCCTATGACCATTTCATTTTCAAAATGCTTCACACAAAAAACTATTTTATAACAGTATGTTACCATTACAATTGTGGTATAGTTATAAAATGTATCATACTCTGTTGTTAATTCAATTTTTCTTCTATTATGTGTAAATTCTAGGTCAATGTAATTGTCCTGATATATGCTTTTATTTTTTAATATAATACAATTTGTATTTATAAAATTAGTAAATTGATCAGACTCCAAAACAGCCTCTATTATTTTATCAAATATTTCTAATTTTCGTTTTTCTATAGTAGTAGATAATAATCTCAATGTATCACCACTAAGCTCTTGCCATGGCTCAATCGTATCCAATACATCGCTATACGAAAAATAATCCGATATTTCTAATAAACCACTATAAAAGTTGTCATCTATTATAAGATAGAAACTTTCATGTATAACTGCTAATAACTCAGCAAAATCTTCATTTACGTCGATTCCTAAATGCATTATTTGATTTCTATAAATACCCAATTTTTCTAAACATTCTATTTTTCTGCCTCCAGAAACAATACCCATTTCTATGCATTTTTTTAATATCTCTCCATATGACAATGTTTTTAAATTACTATTTTTAACCGTGTACTCTATCAAACTAATCTTCTGTTTTTCTGCCTCTACTTTATTTTTTTCAATAGAATCTTTTTGCCTATCATTTTTTGAAGAATAAATAATTTTTTCATCTTCTAAATTTAAGGTTGCTTTCAGCAACAGTTCCATCGCATTATGTAAAAATTCTATAGTTATTTTTAAAAATCTAAAGTTGTTTCTTGTTTCAATTTCTTTATTCCACAAGTTGAATGCATTCATGGCTATTTGAAGGGAATCTACTGCATTATCTATTAACATTATTCTCATCTTATCACCTAATTAATTATAAATATATCAACTATTTTATTCTTGTCAACAAATCCACTTTTAATGTTTCTTTACCTTTCTGTGCTAATTCCACATCTTGAAAATTTCTATTAATCTATCTATACTCAAATCACTACCCCATTACAGTGATCCACCTCATGCTGAATAATCTGTGCCACAAATCCCTCAAATGCCATCTTTCTTTTTACAAAACCAGCATCCTGAAACTCTACCTCTATCTTCTTATACCGCGTTGTTTTTCGTTTTCCCTCTAATGACAGACAACCTTCTTCTGTTTCATAACGTCCGATCTTAGAACAGATCACCGGATTGATCATAATCATATCTACAGGTCCGGCACTTACAATAATCATATTTTTCTTATACCCGATCATATTTGCTGCCATTCCGACACAACGCTCACGATTTGCAGCTAATGTATCCCGAAGATCATTTACCACATTCATATCAAGCTGTGTTGCCGGAACGGATTTCTGTCCCAGAAAAAGAATATCTTTTACAATAGGTTTTACCATTTTCCATCCTCCATAAGTTCTCATTTATCTCTTCTATCTCGTAAAGATTTGTCACTGATTTGCAAATGACATAATATGCCATTAAAGCAACACAGTCATATGTACCACCTGTTCCATTCACTGAATAAACTTCCTGATTTCTTTACTTATCTCATCATATTTGTAGTCGTGGACATAATGCGGACAATCTAATTCAATATAACCTGCATTGTCGCAACCTGAAATATAATTTTCGGGAATACTTCTCCACTTTTCTTTTGTAAAACCGGTTCCACCGGAGCCGTCAGAAATAAACAATAACATCGGCACCTGCGGAATTCCGTTTTCTTTTACAATATTTGCATTCTGTTTTACAGCTTTTACTTCATCGATCATCGTTACAGTTGCAGTTTTTTGATAAAATACTGCTCTGCAAATCTCTTTTTCCTTTTCAGACAATGTTCCGGCTTTGATTGCATCGCTCTCGGCAAGGCTCGGTATCCATCTGGTGATTCCAAGTGCCGCACCATACTGCCCTAATTTCATAATAGAAATATTAATGTTCATTTCATCATAATAGTCTGGTACTGCCATATCCAAACCAACAATAGCCTCAACTTCTTCCGGATACTTCTGTGCCCAGTATAAAGCCTCAAGTCCGGACATTGAATGGGGGCAAAGCACATATGGGCCTTTTATTCCGGCTTTATCAAGTGCCATCCTTGTTTCGCTTAACATCGTATCGATATCCCTGTTTTCGTCTACAACATCACTAAAGCCATAACCGAATTTTTCCACTACAACGATTTTATAATCATTGCTAAGCAGCGAATACAAAGACTTAAAATCCAATATTGGCGAGCAGGTTCCACCTCCGGACATGAACACAAGCGTTTTATCACCATCCCCCTCTGTATATACGCTCATCTTGTGCCCGTTGACTTCTACCAGTTCACCTAACGGAGTTAATAAATCCTTTTCTCTTGAACTGCATACTTTATGGCGAACCAATGATATTATCACAAATAATACAATAACCATGATTACAATTAATATTACTTTTAGAATGTTTCTTAATATCTTTTTCATACTGTATCTCCTTTAATCAAGTGCCTGATGATTCCTGCATCTATCCCCAATATGGAATAACCAATTGACATAAAGACTGCAACGCTTCCTACCCTTTTGCATACCAGCTTAAATATTCACAATGTAAAACATAATTGGTTCTCTGACTCCGCAGTGCCACACCATCGGCTGGGCGTACAACTGGAAGTTGAATTACTCTCTGACAAGTGCATACATTTTCATATCAATGATACTGCCACATTTCACAGCATTACTCTTTAATGTTCCTTCGTATTGAAATCCTGCCTTTTCCAATGCTCTACATGAAGCTATATTGTGAGCAAATGGTTCAGCAAAAATACGAATAATATCCTTTTTCCCAAACACATATTCACAAACCTGTTTGATTGCATTTGTCATATATCCATTTCCCCAGTAGGGTTCTCCTATGTAATAACCCATTTCAGCGGTTTTGCAATGGATATTATCCTGTCGAAATACTCCATGCTTCCAATCACTTTATCATCAAGTGTTATCGCAAATGCAAATGTATTGTCTTTATTCGCTGATAACATCGCCCGTATAAAATCTTCTGCATCATTTTCCGTGTACGGATAAGGCAAGCCATCCCTAAGGTTATTCAAAATCCTTAGATCATTTAAGTTTATTGCAAGATTGAATTTATCATCAATTCTCCATTTTCTTATAGTCAGATTCATATTCCTCTCCTCAAACTCTTATTTATCCAAACTGGAATGGAATAATAATATTAAACAGGAATGCAAGAACTATACTAACTGTTCCCATTATCGCAGAACTCCTCAATGTGTCTCTCTTCAAAACAATAAATCCAATAATAAAGACTATCACTTCCAAAACAGACCATGCACTAAAATATCCGAATCCATATACAAAGCACATATTGAACAATACTGCCAAAATCAGAGCCGACAGTATAAATGCCAGTTTGCTTTTTTCCTTTGCATACCAGCAGACAAAAGCCAATAATGGAGAAACAGCTGTAAATCCAACCCAAATCATTGCATAACTTCTTGGAAAAAATCCTGCAATATAGTTTGAATACAAATAGTAAGTTGCAACCATACCAACAAAGAATACAAAAACATTAATGCTTGCTCTTATTGCAGAATTGCTATAAATAGAAATACACAGTGCAATCAATACCCAGATTGCAAAACGCCCAAGGAAATTACTAATATCTAATACTCCATTTATTGCCATAAGCACACCTGGAAGTTCAGCTTGACGAAAATCCAGATATTTTGAAAAAGATCCCAAAGCTATTCCAAGGAACAATATAGCCATGGTATTTATAAGTTTTCTATTATTAGATATTGAATTTTCTGCATTCTTTATATCATTCAAAATTTTTATCATAATTACCCTCGCAAATCAAAATTCATCTGATATTTTCATAAAATTTCTGCAACACGATCGCCAACTCTTCCGGAGCTTCTATGTTTGCTTCATGACCTGCTTTCATAAGTTCATGGAAGTAGGGATTGTTCAAATAATGGCAAAGTTCTTTTGAAGTTTTTTTATTTGCAGTGTCCTTCTCTCCACAAATGAGCAATACTGGGCAAGACACCTTATGCAGGGAGTCACTGAAATCCAATTCAGCCATCGTCCCGCACAGGCTGATAACATCCGCTTTTTTGAAACCCATTTTACTGAATGCCGAATTCGGCATAAGATGAAACAATATATTCTGAACTTTCAATAAGTTTTTTGGCATTTTATATTGTGCTGCAATTAATACGAGCGCCTTTACTTTATCTGGGTGGTCTATCGCATAATTAAGTGCCAAAACAGCGCCTAGAGAAAGCCCGCATAAGACAATTCCTTCGTTCTCCCTGTCGCATTCTCCTGAGAATGCTGAATATAATTCCTTATATGTAACAGCTTTTCCCTTTAGCATCCCTGCCAAACTCAAATTGACACTACTTTCCGACACTTTCGTTTCCTTTATTACTCTGTTCCAACTGTCTGGTTTTTGTCCTAATCCATGCAAGTATAAATACTTCATATACTGTCGCTCCTTCAAACTGGAAATTTTTCAAATTATCAATTTCTAATTTCCGTACAGAGATTTATAAATCATCTGCTCTCTAATTGTTCGAAATGATAACGCGGCTTTCCAACACTCTTTTTCCCATACTCAATAGCTTCTGTAGGGCAATAACAAATACAAGCCATACAATGAGTGCATTGCTTTCCCCATACAGGATTTCTGTCCTTAAGCGTAATGTTGTTCAATGGACAGTTCTTAACACATTGACCACAACCGACACAGGTAGCATCCGTACGAAATGCATCAGATTTCACAAAGAAATGATAAAAAATCGGATTTACCGGACCACTCATTAACCGGTCATAAAGATTGTTTCTTGGTACAGCGAATGGCTGCTCTGCCTTAATGTGCGCAATTATATCCATAATAGCAGGTTCCGCATTTCTAACAATCTTTCTTGCTTCTTCTGCTTTCGGTGCACCAAACATAGCAATATAATTTTCCGGCATAATAACCTGAGCTGTACCCATATACCATAAATGTTTTTGCTCCGCAAGGTTCCGATTATATTTCGCTGCATTCCCAATCTCGCCTCCACAGTCCATCACGAACCAAATGCGTTCTGCAGAAAGCAGTTCCGTTTTACAAAGCCACTCCGATACAATTTGTGGAATACGCCACGCATAAGTTGGAACCACTACGATTATATTTCTGCCTGTTTTCATTGGCGAATAATCTGTTGCCTTGATTTTTGCATTCATATCTACAATCTCGTCCTGCAATTCATCTGCAATTTTCTTTGCTATATAACGACTATTACCAGTTCCAGAAAAGCACAAGATCATAATAACATCACCTCCGTATTTGCCTCAAATCCAAGCTTTTCATAAAATTCATTTCTCCAACACGCTTCTTGAAATCATCTCACAATATTGTCATTTTTCTCGTATGGTATCGGCTCCCCATTTTCTTTATGCAGGCGTCCTATTTTATCGCAGATCCTATCGTACAAATTATCATTCACATATGCAATCTTCTCCATATCCACATTGTTCTCTGATATTTTTCTGCTGTAGAATTTTTGGGCGTATGTTCCACATTCTTTTATGTAAGCCATTATTAAATTAATTTCTTGTTTCTCGACTTCTGAAAAAATAGGTTGTTCCGTTAATTTTCCACTGATAAAATCACAAAAATAGGAATAGTCATCATCCCAGTTAATATTTCCATTGTCCTGGGCTTCACATCGGATCTTTTCTATTTCTCTTAATAATTCTCCCTGCAGATTATCTGCTTGTCCAGCTTGCGGAACATAATTTTTCCAAATATATTTACACTCATCAAAATACTGCTGCTCATACTCTTCGCCTATGATCGCACCAATCGTCAAATTGTTTTTTCCTCTTTTTATTTTATCAAATAATCCCATAATTCACCTTAATATCTCTTTCTGGAAATATTCCTCTCGCAAAATTGTTCCAACTATCTCATAGTGTTCTTTAACTATTGTTATTCAAGCCACTGAATAAAAGCAGTTTTATCAGAACTATTATATCCTGCATTCTCATAAAATCTTAATGTACTTTCCTTTTTTGATCCTGTCAGAAGCATCATCTTATAGCAGTTATTCTGCTCCGCTATGTACTTTGCATATTCCAAGCATTTCGTAGCATAGCCGTGTCCTCTATAATCTGAATGTGTCACAACATTTTCAATAAACGCATATGGTCTTACCCCTCTTGTAAGGTTTGAAATGATTACACAAACACAAGAAGACACTATTTTATCATCTATCTCAAAAACTATTATATGATGATTCATGTCATTCATAATAATATTCCAAGTCTCTTTCAAGCTTTCTGTCATTTCCGGAATCGAATCTTCGTGAAGATACAAATATAACTCTAATAATTCATTAAGTTCTGTCTTATTTATTTCCCTAACCATAATTTTATCGCAACCTCTCTGTTTTCTGCCCTTTTCAATCAGAACTACTATAGCCGTTAAAGTTTATATTGCATGAGTTTGCCATTATGTACAAATCCAAAATCCGTATATAATTTAACTCCCATATCAGACGCTGTAATCTGTATTGTTCCACAGCCATATTCCCTGGCGTCATCTATAACGCGGGATAGCAGTTCCTTTGCAATACCTCTTCTTCTATATTCCGGATCAGTAAACATACTGGACAACAATCCTATCTTTCCACTTGGGCATCCAAAATAGGAAGGCTTCTCCACAAATGACATCCCCAAAAAACTCTCTTCCTCTTAAAATCCACCATAATGAGACAGCGTCTCTGTTGCCAATTCTGTCCCAACTCTCATAGCCTCATAAATATTCCCATTTATCAAATGTGAACATACAAAGCCTGCATGGTAACTATCTCCACAACCTGTAGTATCAATTACTTCTTTAACTTTATTAGCTTGAACAAAATACTTTTCACCATTATGATATGTAACACTTCCTTTATCAGCTAAAGACACATTAAATAGCCCTTTATACTTCTCTGAAAACGCTTCAAATATTGGGAGAATTGATTTCTCTCCACTAATCATGAAATAATCTATATATGGTGCATATTTTTCCATTTCTTTAAAATTACGATATTCTACAAAATCCACTGCCAATCTGAAATTGTTATTCTTTTTTAAATCTATAATTTGTCCAAAACAGCCTGCCCAAAAATGTACAAATACAACATCTGATTTTTTGATAAACTCCAATTCATCATGGTTCAATATCATTTTATCAACAATATCACCCGTCCATGAATCATCTTTGTAATATCTGTCACCGCCGGCGGTAAGATATGTACGATTATTCGCTGTTACTTTATCCTTTTCTACTCTTACGTGGCTTACATCTATTCTCTTATCAGAAATAGAATCCATAATAAATTTTGCGTAAGAATCCTGTCCAACTGCACCCAATATTGAAACATTGAACTCCTCAAATTTTGATGCATGGACTGCAAAATTAAGGGCTTCACCGCCAGCATATAGTTCATCAGTTCCATCAAAAACATCTACACATAAACACGGAAGTGCTACTAAATTTATCATTCTTTATACCTCTAAAATTTCTAATTTTTCTGTTTTATCAACTTAATTCTGTCATAATATAAAATGACTTCCGGCAGGGTTGGTCAAAATTTAAAAAACCAGAAAAGCTTCCCCCTATATGGATTTTTCTTACTGAGCAACCATGCTGAAACTGCATGTAATAATAAAAATGCACCGCTTATGATCGTCATTACCAGTTCAAACTGTGATAAGACCGACATAGAATTATCATTCTTCGGCATACCGGCCGCAAAGAAAATCAAAGCAACTACAAGTGCTAAAATCTCAGCCGTATAGAACGCATTCACCGATTTGTTTTTCATTTCTATCTCCTTATCACTTCTCCATGGTTTATTACTGAAAATGCGAATTGTTCAACTTTGTTCAAACTCAAATACATTAAGTCCTATTTCTTCATCATAAACTCTTTCAACTTTTCCATTAATTATCGTAATTACCAGCTCACAGATTGCACTGACAACCGCTCTGTTCAAATGTCCTCCAAACACTGCGCCTTTCTCGTTTCCGGCACTCATATGAAGGTGTGCACAATATTCGCCATTCATTGTACTGATCGTACCTGTCAGCGATGTGATTTCATAATATCCTTTAAAGCTGTTTGAGAAATATTTCTTCTCATCCATCTTATATACTCCGACTGTGAAATCATTGACAGCTCCAATCGCATTAATACTGGCAAGTTTTATATTCTCATTTATGGCAATTGCTTTCAGTTGTTCTAATATCTCCTCCCCTTTGTCAATCCTTGCTATTATTATATTGTCAAATTTTTTATATTTCATTTTATTTCTCCATTCTACTTCAAATATGTATCCATAAGTACAAAAATTGCAGGTTCATCATCAAATGATCCTAAATGCATTATTCTTTTCATATTTATCTTTACTCTACATGATGATAAATTTTCAATCTTTGTGCCTCATTTGCCTCAAATCCAAACTTTTCATAAAATGGAATCTTATCAGGGACTGCACATAATTCCACAAAAATGTCTGTACCTTTAACTCCATTGTCATTTATGAATCTTCTTAATTCATTTATTAACATCTTTCCGATACCTTTTCCCTGATATTCAGGTCTGACAACAACATCCTTAATATAGTAATTAAGTCCCATATCACCATTCATTCTTGCCATAGCAACAATGAAATCTCCATCCCATACAGAAACTCTGAATAAAGTATGTTTCATTGCTAACCTTGTCTGTTCAAGAGACGGTCCATCTCCCCATACCGTTTCCCACAATTCAATAAATTGTTCTGCTGTTAATTCATTATATTTCACTGTCAAATCTAACATAAGATATTTTCCTCCAATACTATTCTTTAAATATTGTTATTCGCAACTAGGGAATTATCTTAATTTTTCCCATTCCGCTTTTGTAATTGCATAAGCATATGATATTGTATTTTTAGAGTCAGCATATACTTTAACCCTTTTCATCCCATTCGCTATAGCTGTATTATAAGAACCAACATTTGTATATTTCATATAAGAATAAATAATGTCATAGTCCGTATGTTCAAATGCCCAATCACGGACTGCGATTGCAGCCTCTTTTCCAAACCCCTTACGCCAATATTTTTTGTGAATATGATATCCTATTTCCGGAAGCATTTCTCCATCAATATTTTGAATTCCAAGAAATCCATCCTTTTGTTCTTTCAACATCAAAAGGTGCTGGATAATGCTGCATTGTCTCTGGATCAGAAACAATTTCATATAATGCATCAAAGTCCCCCATTGTATATTCCCTTAGAATAAGTCTTTCTGTTTCTATCATATTGACACCTCCTATTTTATAGATTGATTTATTACCTTCTGTCTTTTCTATTGATTGATGATCATATTGATCTAACAACATTAATGCATCTGTGTATAAACTAACAAATCACAATTTTCTTTATAACCGTCTTCGCAAATATATCATATCCACCAATTGTACTCCATCTTCATATATTGGATGGTCGTAATTATCTGTAAAAAAATGTGGTACGCTATGTGAACGGATAAAACCACACTTTTCATAAAAGGGTATTGTAAGCGGGCTATCCCCTGTTCCCACTTGCAAAATAGCATATTGCTTTCCGTATCTCTCAACAATAAAATCAATTAAAGCTTTTGCATATCCTTTTCCTTGATATTCCGGAACAGTTGCAATATTTTTTATTTCAAGCACACCATTTCCTTCATCGGTAACGACACACTCACATTTAATCCCATTATCATCTAATACATACATTTTGCCTTTATAAAGATAACGTTCTATCATAGTTTCCTGTTCATCTGCCAATAACAGCAAATCAAGATATTGTTTTTTATTTTCTGTGATCTCTATAATCTTCATCAATATCACCCCTCCAAATCCATCACCATACACGAATCAGATGCTTTAAACCCTAACGATTCATACAACGGTCTTCCCATCTCTGTTGCATCCAGGCTTATTTCTGTCACACCATTTTCTTTTGCCTCATCAATCAAAATCTCAACCATTTTCTTAGAAATTCCTCTTCTTCTATAATCTGCACGAGTATAGACATTCATTAAATGCGCCCGATTACCTGTTGGATGCGAAAAGGTTGGCATAATCCATGTATAGGATAAGCTTGCACAGCCTACAAGAGTTTCTCCATCAGACGCAATAACCGTAGTCTGTTCCCCTGACTCAAAATATCTTCTGCTCTCAAAGATAAAATTCTCGTCATATTCATACTCACCGGACAAGCCATTCACTTCTCTAAGCATTTCAAGTCTCAGCTTCATCAGAATTTTCATATCAGCTTTTGTAGTCTTTCTGTATATAATCTTGTTCATTTCCTACCTCCCTTAACAATCTATCCAACAGCATCTACCGATTATTTATAAACATTTCAAAATTCCATCTCTTACAAACGTGTAAATTGATTTTAATCGCTCAAATTCTTTTATATCATTCCAACTTCTTTTCCGTATTAATTGCTGTATAATTTTAGATGAATAATCGAGCTTTTTCTAAGTGCCACATACGAAATCAGAAAGTTTGCAAGCCAGCCGGCCGGTACAGCAAGCCAGACAAATGCAATACCGAAACGGGGTGCAAAAATCAATGCAACCGACAATCGTATCGCAAGGTTTACCATATTTGCAATGAGAAACGGACGCATAATTCCAAGTCCGCGAAGGACTCCGTCAGTTGCCATCTTAATACCCATAAAAATGAAAAAATAACCAAGCCATCTCATATAATCGCCAGACACCTGATACGCCAAAGCAGTTCCATCTTTACCAAGAAATAGCGAAGAAATTTGTGTGTGCAGTGTTTCAATGACTACAAAAGCAAGCACTGCAAAACATACATCCAACACCAACGCAGCATGATATCCTTTTTTGATACGTTCAATTTTCTTTGCACCATAGTTCTGGGAAACATATGGCGAAACTGCGTTACCAATGGATACGAATATCAATGAAAAAACATTCTCTACTCTCATCGTTGCTGCATAACCTGCAAGCGCCTGCGTGCCGAATGGATTTACAACAGCCTGTACGATCATCATACCAATTGACACTGTAGACTGCTGCAGAACAGACGGAACGGCAATTTGAAGCATAGAAGATAGTTCCTGCCTGTCAAACCAGTTAAAGGGACTTTTATATCGACGCATCCGGCTAAAGAAAATCAAAAGCGAGAACACGGCGGAAATTCCCTGTGCAATAAGAGTTGCAAGAGCGGCCCCGAACACACCCAGACCAAGACCGGCCACCAGCCAAATGTCCATAAAAATATTCAAAATAGAAGAAACTATCAAAAGGCCTAACGGAATCTTCGATTCACCGATTGAGTTAAACATCGTTGAAAGAATGTTATACATAAACAAAAACGGAAATCCCACAAAATAAACGCGAAGATACAACACTGCTTCCTCCAGTATATCAGAAGGTGTTTGTAATGAAGTCATCATAAAACGAGAAAAACAAAAACCGAAGATACCCAAAAGTACGCTTAAAATCAAAAAGCTGATCAAGGATGTTGATACAATAGTTTTCATTTTGCTATAATCTTGGGCACCAAAATAGCGACTTACGAGCACACCCGCCCCTACCCCGGCACCGAGTGCTATACAGATAAAAACATTTGTCAGTGCGGCACATGCGCCAACTGCCGCAAGTGCAGGAGCACCGACATACTGACCAACAATGATTGAATCTGCCATATTGTATATCTGTTGAAAGAAGCTGCCCAGAATCATAGGCATTGCAAATACAGTCAGTGCTTTAATAGGAGCATCTGTAATTAAATATTCATCTTTTGACATTATCATTTTCCTCCATAAAACGTAAAACGTTACAAAATCAGAGCTAACGCGGCCAATACAATGTTATTGCATACAGTCAACTTGCTTTTTTCTGTATTTTAACGGAGAAACTCCGTATGTTTTTTTAAAACTTCTGATAAAATAGCTTATATTTTGATAACCGCTCCGCATTGCTATCTCTGTAACAGAAATATCGGTGTCTTGCAACAGCTGTTTTGCATACTCTAACCGTAAATACGCCACATATTGTGAAAGTGTAATATGAAAATGCTCCTTAAAATATCTGGATATATATTTTTCAGAAAGATGAAATTGCTCCCCAAATTCTCTTAATGATATTTTTCCTGTAAAATTCTGCTGTATATACGAGACCATTTCTTTTTCTACAATATTTCTACCACTTGTGTTATTTTCTACTATAAATCCCTTTTCCCACATTTCAAGAATAAATTGTAAAAGAATTATTTTGGTCTTTATCTGCGTCGTTATGTTCAACTCTCTTTCACTCTTTTTTGCTTCATATATCTCAATTAACTGCTCACACAATTCTTTTATCGTATCTTTTACACTGGGACTTATCATCAAACGACCACTGTCTAATGGTTCAAGTAATCTATCATCTAGTATATCATCTGTATAAAAAGATATATATTTCAATGGGAAAAGAAAAGTAAAATAATCTACAGTACCGGTCTTTGAACCCATAAAATGCAGATTGCCCGGTGATACAACGAAGGCATCCCCGGGTTTCCCGATATAGTTCTCTCCTGATATATTTACAGTCAAAAAGCCACTTTTTACATATATAATTTCGAATTCATCATGCCAATGTACCGGTATCTGAAAGGGCTGCCCCGCATTCTCTATGTGATATGTACTGAACGGATCATCCTTTGTACCATGTGGTTTATTTTCCTTTAATTCAAAATACATAATCTCTCCTATAGTTCTATAAGACTCTTACTTTTCCATTTTCCGCTTTTCCATCGAAGCACCATTCCAACAGCTCTCGCACATTCATCACCTGCCATGGCAATATATGCTCCTACCGCCAGAAAGCCCAAATGTATTCCAAGAAAATATGTACCACCAACCGCAAACAGATACATGAAAATTGCACCCATTATAACCGGAAAAACCGCATCTCCACTGGTTTTTAACGCCTGACTATACACAAGATTTGTCACTCTTCCAAGTTCAAGGAATATATCTATTATTAACAATTTTACCACAAGACTTATCATCTGTGCATCATCCGTAAATATATGCACTATAATGTGTCCGGACAGTGCAAATGTCACAGAGAAGCATGTGGCTATTACAAGGCCATATATCTCTGCTTTTTTTATACCCCTGTCACATTCTTCAAACTCCTTTGCTCCGATTCTCCAGCCTGTCATAATAGCATTAGCCTGTGCCAGTGCAGCTCCTGCACAATATGAGAAATTTGCTATCTGCATAGCATACGAACGAGCTGTGACATTCATTCCGTTCGCATCCATCTGATTCATAAAACGCACTATAAATGTCATTGCTATATTATAAAGTGCTGTTTCAAATGCAGAAGGAAAACCTATTTTAACAATCTGCGCAAGTATCTTTCGCGGCAAAATACGATCAGGACTTTGTTTTGCTTTTATAAGTACAGCGCCCATCACCGCTACAATAACAAGATTTACAACCCTTGAAATAACCGTGGCAACGGCAACTCCCATTACTCCCCAGTTAAATACAAATAAGAATACCGAATTTAGTATTATATTAAGAACATTTCCAACAATAGTTCCTATCAGGGAATGCTTTGTATATCCAAATACTCTCAAATAGCTGGAAAAAATAGGAATAAGCGCATTTAAAAAACATGTTCCACCAACAATTTTGAGGTATGTTTCAGCCGGTTCAAACAAAGCAGGAGCAATACTTACTATTTTAAGTATTCTGCCGGAAAAAATTGCAAGAACAACAGACATCAGAATACCTATGAACGCATTAAACATAAGTCCAAGCTGTCTGGCCTGATATGCTATCCCGGGTCTTCCCGCTCCGATATTTTGTGACATAACAGCTATCATACCCGATGATATCACTCCAAACATAACAATGAAAACACCTATATAAGTATTTGCTGTTCCCACTGCTCCCACAGCCTGATCACTTACAGATGATAACATAAGTGTATCAACCATCCCTGAAAGCATATAGAATAAAGTTTCCAGGCATATTGGCACAGATAATTGCGATAATGTTTTTCTTTCAACCATCATGTTTTCTCCTTACATACAAATATAACATATATTATCAATAATACGATATATCTTTATGTGTTTCTTGTATAATATCAAACAAAAATGGCACTATTTCTACTATTTCACCGCAATGATCTATCAGAATTGTTAATCTTATCGTTGACATCCAGACTATTTATTTAATGAAATGAGATTTGTATTCTATTTGTTTCCTGTATTTTTTCCCTTTTTTTCTTTTTTCGCCGTACGAAAAGGAATGCACATAAGCCCGCAAATACAACGACTACAGCTATAAGTATCAGCAGTACCGGAATCCGGCAGACACTTGAAGAGATGAGCTTAAGGCCCTGATAAAGTGTATACACACCAAATATCGAGAATATCACAAATGCCAGTGTGTTAAGCAGTCCATCCGGAGTTTTGCTCTTTAAGAGGTAACCGATCAGCATTCCAAGAATGTCCGCTGCAAATAGTCCGAGCGAACAACTGATCCATACAATAAGTGCTGCCCCCATACCTTCATTCGCACCAAATGTTATAGCGGTAAGCTGAGTCTTATCTCCAAGCTCAGCTACAAAAAATGTACAGAAAACAGCCAATGGCGCAAACTTGATCTTTGATCTTCCGTTTTCTTCTTCCTCTTCGTCGCCATCGGAAATCGTTGATGCTGCGAAGTAAAGAAATACAAGTGCTGCGATATTCTTAATGAGCCATTCCGGAACAAATTTGCTGACAAGTCCACCTGCAAGAACCGCCAGACCATTCAGTACAAGAATTGCGGCAGCAGTTCCTAATATGATATCTTTTAATTTGTACTTAGACGTAAGAGCAATCAACATAAGCTGTGTCTTATCTCCCATCTCCGCTATGAATTCCGTAAAAAATACCTTTAAAAATAATATCATTTGTTATACCCTCATTTATCTTATTACAATATAAACTGCATATACTGCATAGAGAGCAACCATACACAAACCTTCGATTCTTCCGATTTTCTTCTTTGTCCCTGCGAATATCCATACACACACAGTAAATGCAACCAGTACACACAGATCAATAATATTCTCTCTGATTATACTGATCGGACTGATCACTGATGCAATACCAAGTACCATAAGTATGTTAAATATATTTGAACCGATCGCGTTACCAAGCGCCATATCAACTTCATTCTTTCTGGCTGCAACAATTGAGGTCACAAGCTCCGGGAGTGACGTGCCTATCGAAACGATTGTAAGTCCGATCAGTGTCTGACTCATTCCGAGATCACTTGCAATTCTTGATGCCGCATCAACGGTCACATCCCCTCCGACTGCAATTGCTATTGCTCCGCCAACAATAAACAGAATACTGACCGGAACGGATACAAGCTTAATTTCCTCATCCGAGCCACCTTCAATCTCAACTTTCTTTCCTTCTTTGTTGGCCTTTAATGCAATCCTGATCATGTAAAAAATGTATCCTGCAAATAAACCAATAAATATAGCACCATCCATATGTCCCAACGTCATGCCTGTTTTGTCTCCAAGGCCGATTATTCCTAAAAGCATTAAGAGTCCGGCACATATAAGCGAAAGCGGAATATCTCTCTTTATCGTTTCTCCTGCAACATTTACTGTGGCTAATATTGCACATACTCCGATAACAACCATCAGATTAAAAATATTAGAACCAACTACATTACTAACTGCAAGTTCATTATTGCCTGCTATTGATGCTGATACACTGACCGCTGTTTCCGGAAGTGATGTTCCCATCGCAACAATTGTAAGTCCAATAATTATAGATGGAACATGCAGTCTCTTTGCTACACTCGAGCTTCCCTCTACAAAAAAATCCGCTCCTTTGATCAGCAGTACAAAACCGATCACAAGAATTACAATTACAAGAGCAAACGGGGCGTTGTTAATGAATTTTTCCATGTTATTCTCCTTTTTCTCTATCCATACCAGTGATGTCAGCCGAACTGTCTGCTACTATAAAGTATGTCCGACAGATTAAAAAAGACTCATGTATATCAATTATCCGCCGGTGTATATTACACAAGCTGTTAATCGATATACATGAGTCTCATTATTTAAGATTTGCCAGATTATACTCTCTTATTATAATCAGAATGTTGACAAATCACACTTTCGCGCTAACTACTCCCTCATGGAATATTAAGTTACTCGATAAATATTATCAAATGTAACCATGTGTGTCAACATCTTATTCTAGAAATATTTTTTCTTTACAAATCAGCTACGCTCCACGCATTTAATGTCTTTAAAATGATTTCAAGTGTATCTTCTCTTGCTTTCTGACATTCCTGTGGATATTTCTTCTCTCTTGGGAGCGCACCATTATTTACCGGAAAATATCCGAGATTATGACTGCCAGTCTCTGAATTGATGTGTTTGAAGCCGTAGCTGAAGTTCTCCCGCTTTAACCGTGCTGTCAATAATTCTGCATCATGCTTTGCCGGAACAGATTCATCATGTGTAGAGGTAAGAAAAAGAATATCTCCACAGATCTTTTCTACCGGTATCTCATTCTCAATCGTTCCCTCTTTCTCCCATTCCTCAAAAAAGTACAACAGCCGCACATGATGTTCCTTTATACATTTTTTCAGGAAGTTGGAGAACATATGCTTATTTGAAACATAAGGGAAATCATTTCCACGATATGAAACCATAGCCTTACATGGATCTGCATCTGCCTTACCACTGCCCTGCATAATATGTCCAAAGGAAGATGCAGCTATAACAAGACTGATATCCGGAACAACTGATGCAGCAAGCAACGCCATTCCTGCGCCTTTGGAATTACCATACATACCAAAATGCCTAAATCTGCCATCTCCATACTCTTTCATACGGTCAACCGCAGTCTGAAACATCTCCAAAGGAATTGCCCGCATCTGATCCGGCTGTCCGGGTGCGCCATAATAAGTCATGGCAAGAACTGAATACCCTTTCCCTGAAAATAACTCCGCGTACTTCTCAGGCAGTTCCAATCCCTTAAGTCCCTGAATGACGATCAGTAGCCTGTCATCCTTGTTTTCTGCCTCATATAAAACTCCCTCAAATCCATCGTTCAGATATGTATATCTCTGTTTTTTCATAGCTGTCTAACTCCTCTCCTTTATCAAAGCACCTGTATCATTATCTCAAACAATTCCGATTTCAGCAGAACCAGTCCTGCATGGCCTAATTTAGGCAGTACTTCAAATTCTGTCTGTGGAAATTGACGTTTCACATATTCAATATCCTTTTTTCTCTCTTTTTCCTCATCCTTTGTGTACCAGTAGTGAAGCTTCGTATCTATTTGAGGAACTGGTTCGGGAACTTTATAATTATTGCAGGAATCAAATGTCCGCCATAATGTCTTTCTGCTGCAATGCCTTAAAACATCTGGCACATACTGCAGATCTTCCTTCGTATAATCATCTGTTGCAAATGCCTTTTTCAATAAACCCACTCCGCCTGCTCTTCCGATCATCATCATAAGATAATCTTTCAATGCAATAAAACGTGTCACGATCCATGGAAGCTGACGACTTTGTATTTTTCACATTCATATGGCGCACAATTTCGCCAGAACACAAGAATTGAAAACATCAAGTTAGTCATTTCTAATCCATGTCATTATAGCACACTGCTCATAAAAGTGGAAAATAAATATTAACTCTCTCTATAGGCTTCTTTTCACCTCTGCGATCCAATCATTAATTTTGTTCTCTGCTGTTTGCAGTACCGGACCGCCTTGTGAGTCAAATTTGATCTCCATTGGCTTTATGATCTCTGCACCTTGACAGATCTTTCTGAGATCACGTTCACTGTTCCCAAGTCCGCTGCCCTCATGTGTCATAAGTGCCATTACCTTTTCTCTCACACCTGCCGGGGAACATTTCTATCGAAAAAAGTCTTGTCATTACCAGTGACATAGTCCAGATGCTCAGAGAAACAAAACGTATTGCTGCTAACGACAATAAACTATTAAGAATCGGCTATTATAAGGGATATAACGGAAATGAATTATCTGAAGCAATTTCTTTATTTTCAGAAAAATATCCCGGCTGTTGATGTTCAGATCTCTGTCGGAAGTCATGAAGAATTATATCACGCTATGGAAAATGGCGTAATCGATCTTTCTTTAAATGACAGGCGTCGTGCATTCTCCGATGCATATAACAATATGGTTCTTGCTGAGAGCACACTCTACATTGAAATATCCACGAAAAATCCACTCAGCAAATTGCCTGGCCTGGAAATCATCGATCTGAAAAAAACTCCATGCATCCTCGTCATGAATCAGACCAGTCAAAAGGAAGAACAGGAATACTATGAAACAATCATCGGACTGCATGGAGAATTTCTCTTTGCCGATACAATACAGGAAGCACGGCTCAAGATCGTAACCGGACAGGGTTATATGCCTGTAGATGTGATCGGTGAGCAGAGCTGGTTTGACACTACTGTATCCAGGCTTCCGCTCACCCGAAATGGCAAATCCGTAAAAAAGTGGAATATAAAGTGTGTAAATTGTTGCTTATAACCTACGCACTTTATATTCCATTAAAAAGCTCCCGTTTTTATTTCTTTACAATTTTAACCTTGTTTCCCTGTCCTTTATTTTTAAGGATCTTCTTATATGCTTTTAATTTCTTAGATGGCACTTTGATCTTTGCATTTGCTTTTATTCCCTTAAATGCATTCTTGCCGACACTCTTTAATTTTGTTGTCTTTACAGTTATCGTAGATAACTTCTTACATTTCTGGAATGCGGATGCTCCGATCGTCTTTACATTTTCTCCCATCGTTACGCTCTTTACTTTAGTCTTATTGTACAGCGCTTTCTTTGCGATTGAAGTTACCTTAAAGGTCTTTCCACCAAGCTTCACAGTCTTTGGAATCACTACTTTTGTGGTCTTTGTACTCTTTATACCTGCAAAGGCAACTTCAGAACCACTGGTAAACTTATACTTATATGCACCAGATGTTACTGTTGTTCCTTTCTTTGCATATATTATAAAGTTCCTGGTTATGCCTCCGGTATATTTGCCTTTTCCCTTGATGATCACGGATGCTTTTCCAATATTCTTATTCTTCTTATAGATAACTGTATAATCAGTTCCTGCCTTCAATTTCTTTCCAGCAAAAGTTACAGATTTTACCAAAGGCTTCTTCGCCTTTCCGTTATAAGCATATTTTGTTGCACCCAAAGTAACAGCTGTCTTTGCATTTGTCAGCTTATAGGAGCTCACTGGAACAGCGATCACTACCTTTATTGTCGGAGATGCCAGATAGTTCTCTGTCTCTGCATATCGTACATAATAATTACCTGCTGCAAGCCCACTCACCATTGTGCCTGATGTTACACTGACCCAATGAACCTCATCTGTACTGTATTCCATTGCTGTCGTCAGCTTATCGATTGCTCCGTCCTTTGCCCCTGCCTTACTTACATTTATGGCAGTCAGCCTTGCTGGCGCTGCTTTGGCTGCTTTCTCGATTTTAAACTGTACCTGTGTCTCATCATGAAATATACCCATACCTGTAATCGTAACAACTGCATTTCCGGCATTTATGTTATCTGCGTAAGCAACCGTATAATCTTTATCTTTTGCCAGTGTCTGTCCGGCATAGGTCACAAATACCTCCGGCTCCTTTGCTTTTTGTCATAGGTATATGTTGTCGGATTCAGTGTAACAGATACCTCTGTATCAGTCATTCTGCGATAACGAAGTTCTGCACTTTGAGCGATCTCTCCACTATACTTCTATAACGCCGGCATCATAATAGATATATACCTCAGGAAGCGAATCCGGGGCACACTCACTCATCGTTCCGCTTCCTCTGCTTCCTCCAAATTCATAATATTTACCATCCTGCAGTTCGGTTCCGTTTATGGATACCTTTAAAGTCTCCGCATGTACCAGACCCATACCCTGCGTTCCAATAAATACAGCCGTCACCATCAGCAGTACTGCTGCCAACATTCCAAACACTTTCTTTTTTAATTTCATAGATTACCTCCCCATATTTGATTTTTAGATTTGAATTATGAAATTACCCACCTTTTTCTCTTTATAGCATTCTTGTTTAAACAGTGTCAACCCATACAGGCTAAATCACTGAAGAAATCCTGTTAAAAACGGCATAATTTCACGCAGGTTGTCACTGTTATGTCGTTGTCTACTACAGAAAACGACAGTGGTCTCAGACTACTGTCCATCCAAGCCACTGCCGAATTTACAACTTCTTTCTATTTACTTTTATTTAACTGTTACCTTTACTTTCTTAGCGCATCCATTTACTGCATAGATATATACATAACAGGTGCCTTTTCCTTTTGCTGTGATCTTGCCATCTTTGGATACAGTTGCTACCTTTTTGTTTGATGTGTCATATCTGAATTTTGCTGTATGACCAAAGAGTGGAAGTTTATTATTCTTTTTAATAATAGTTGCTTTTATCTTAGCTGTTTTTCCCTTTTTCAGGCTGTAAGCGGATTTCTTTGTCTGAATCTTCTTGACATCTGTTACAGTCGTATTCTTCTTGCCAACCGCATGACCTGTAATGGATTTTCCGATGGTCACTTTCTTGCCGGCAACCTTCTTATATGCAACTACATAACATTTTACATTATCTTTCTGATTTACAGCCTTCTTATCCAGCTTATTGATCGTCACAGATAAGGTCTTTGCAGATTTTACAGACTTAACAACGGTGTATTTTTCCTTCTTACAATATGCCATATATACATCATATCCATCTGCTTTTGCAACCTTGCCCCATGTTACTTTAATCGACTTTCCTGTCGTGATATTGAACTTGGAGCTTAATGCCTGATCGTTTGCTTTTGTCCGTTTTGCTTTTACAACAGGGGACTGCTTCACTGTCCACTTAGCATAAAGAATTGTATTCCCTGTTAATGCTTTACCCGGCACAGCCGCCTTTGTGAGTGCCTCGTCTGTGTACCAGCCTGCAAATTCATATCCAGCTTTACTTGTTGTTGGAAGCACATCCGGGAGCTTCTTCTGGTGTACAGCTTCAGTTACTTCACTTCCGCCATTTGTGTTATATGTGATCTTATATCCAAGGTTATCATTCTCGATAACTGTATATGGAACATTTCTCTCTAATGGACTATTTGAATTTGTTGTATACCAATTAAAATCTGCATATCCAACATCATCTTTATGGTTTTTATGCTCATCCGTCTGCTTAACCTCATAACACTTCTGATCTCCATCACTGATTCCTACATCTATATTATCCGGATCAGAGTCAGCAGATGTGATCCAGATCATATGACATTTCCTACATACAGTGATCCATTTATTAGGCGATAACTGATTACCAAAATAAATCTTGTCTCCGACCTGCACTTCATCTGCTTTTAATACTGTATTTGACGCATCTACGATATCTGCCGCAGCTTTCTTGTCTGCATCTACATACTTACAGATTGAACATGTATATCTGGCTTCACCTGCAGTTCTATAAGAATGTTCCTGGAAATCTTCCTTCAAATCACTATGTTCACAGGTTGCCGCATGCCAATGACCATACTTATTACTTTCCCATAAATGAGAAAACTTATGCGTATGCTCTGTCCATTTCGCATACAGCGTTATGTCTTTAACCACTGTAGAACCTGCCCACACTTTTTCTGTAAGTGCTTCGTCCTTATACCAGCCTGCAAATTCATATCCCTCTTTAGTAGGAACCGGTAAGTCTTTTGGAATATTAGTCTGTTTTTCGGCCTTTGCGACCTCGCTTCCACCATTTGTATTATATGTGATCGTATACCCAAGTGTTCCATTTTCCATAATCGTATATGGTGTATCAAATGAAACCGGAGTTTTTATATATGTTGTATTCGTTGTTGCAAAATACCAGTTAAACCAAGCCCAACCAACAGAACTTGCATGATCTTTATGTTCCTCTGTTTTCTTCATCTCTACACTTATATGGTCAGCATTATATGCAATCCAGACCATATGACATGTTGTACATACTGCTACCTCAGGATTTGATGTAGTCTGAACTCCTCTGTAAACCGTATCCCCTACCTGTAGAGTCGTAGGATCAATCGTTCCTGACCTGTATTCTGTTGCATTTACTTTCATTGTTCCCATGCCTACAAACATAACAATGCCAACCAGCAAGGCCGTCAGGATGCCTGTAACTTTGTTTTCTTTTAGTCGTCTTACCATATTTTCTTATCCCCTTTCATTCATCTGAATACAACACATAATACAACATATAGTATGATTATATCTGCATGTCTCATTATGTTGTTCCAAATAAGTTATTTTCTGGTATTGTACCATAATCATTTCCCCATACCGGATTCTGTGCACGAAATGTCTGAAAAACGGCATGAAATGTTTTACTGGGTTTGAAAATACAGTCTATGCGTATGCAAAAAAAAAGAAAGATAGCATGCCACTATCATGTATCTTACACGATAATAAACAATACTATCTTCCTTTTTATTCTCTATTTGAACTTTATGAATGATATTTTATTTTTACATCATACCCATTCCGCCGCCCATACCTGCACCTGCCGGCATAGCTGGAGCATCTTCCTTAATATCAGCTACAACAGATTCTGTTGTCAGTAATGTAGATGCTACGGATGTTGCGTTCTGTAAAGCACTTCTTGTAACCTTAACAGGATCGATGATACCTGCTTCGATCATATCTACATACTTCTCATTGTATGCATCAAAACCGATACCCGGCTGTGATTCTTTGATCTTATTGATGATAACAGAGCCTTCCAGACCGGCATTTGCTGAAATGTGGAATAACGGAGCTTCCATAGCCTTAAGAACTACCTTAGCACCTGTCTTCTCATCGCCTTCAAGTTCTGCAACCAGTTCTGCAACCTTCTTAGCTGCATGAATATATGCTGATCCACCACCTGCGATGATGCCTTCTTCAACAGCAGCTCTGGTAGCATTTAATGCATCTTCCATACGGAGCTTAGCTTCCTTCATCTCTGTCTCAGTAGCTGCACCAACACGGATAACTGCTACACCACCTGCAAGCTTTGCAAGTCTTTCCTGAAGCTTCTCTTTATCGAATTCAGATGTTGTCTCTTCAAGCTGAGCCTTGATAACATTTACTCTGCCCTGAATATCTTCCTTTGTTCCGAAACCATCTACGATAACCGTATTCTCTTTTGTTACCTTTACGCTCTTAGCACGACCAAGGTCATCTAATGTCGTATCCTTTAAGTCATAACCAAGTTCTTCTGAGATAACTTTACCATTTGTAAGGATAGCAATATCCTGTAACATTTCTTTTCTTCTGTCACCATAACCAGGAGCCTTAACAGCTACAACCTGGAATGTACCTCTTAACTTATTTACGATTAATGTTGTAAGTGCTTCGCCTTCTACATCTTCAGCAATGATCAAAAGCTTCTGACCACCCTGTACGATCTGCTCAAGTACCGGAAGGATATCCTGGATATTTGAAATCTTCTTATCTGTGATCAGGATGTATGGATTATCAAGCTCTGCAACCATCTTCTCCATATCAGTTGACATGTAAGCTGAAATATATCCTCTGTCGAACTGCATACCTTCTACGAGGTCAAGCTCTGTCTTCATGGACTTGGACTCTTCAATCGTGATAACACCATCATTTGATACCTTTTCCATAGCATCTGCAACCATCTGACCTACTTCATCATCACCGGCTGAAATCGATGCAACTCTTGCGATCTGCTCTTTGCCGTTGATTGTCTGGCTCATCTCTGAGATTGCTTCTACAGCCTTATCACAAGCCTTCTTCATACCCTTTCTGAGGATGATTGGATTTGCGCCTGCTGCAAGGTTTTTCATACCTTCATTGATCATTGCCTGAGCAAGAACAGTAGCTGTTGTAGTACCATCACCTGCAACATCATTTGTCTTTGTTGCTACTTCTTTAACGATCTGAGCACCCATGTTCTCAAATGCATCTTCCAGCTCTATATCCTTTGCAATTGTAACACCATCATTTGTGATAAGTGGTGAACCATATGACTTTGCAAGAACTACATTTCTTCCTTTTGGTCCAAGTGTTACTCTTACTGTATCTGCTAACTGATTTACGCCTGCTTCAAGAGCCTTTCTGGCTTCTGCTCCGTATTTAATTTCCTTTGCCATTTCTTTCTACCTCCAACTGTTTTTCTGCTATCTGATTATTCACTTACAACTGCAAGAATGTCACTCTGTTTTACGATGATATATTCATCATCACCGAGCTTAACTTCTGTTCCTGCGTATTTAGAATAAATAACTCTGTCTCCTGCCTTTACTTCCATAGGAACCTTAACGCCATCGACAACAGCTCCGGGACCAACTTCTACAACATCTGCATACTGTGGCTTCTCTTTTGCCTGCCCTGGTAATACGATACCTGATTTTGTTGTCTCTTCTGCTACGGACTGTTTTAATACAACTCTGTCTCCTAATGGTACTAATTTCATAATATATATTCCTCCTAACATATTAAATCCGTTCTTATCTGCCTTATGTGCTCCGGCAGTTTCTAGCACTCGCATCTCTTGAGTGCTAACACAATTATTATTGTATTCATTTTATGGAAAAAATCAACCCCTAAAATGATAAAAAATATATTAAATGGACAAGGTCTCTTACATTATATGAAATATACCCTGAATTCAGAACGAAAACCGGCGATTTTGATTTGTAAATTCAGGTGTTGCATGATATGCTTCTAATACAGGAATCAAACCGATGATTTCTGACATGATACAGGATAACGCCTGTTCAAAGGCTGCTATCCAAATGATATATAGAAATGGAGAATACTATGGCTGAACAATTATACACAATACCTGTTAACGATGCCTTTCATGCAGACTGTGAATGCCCTCTCTGTCAGATGCAGAAAACGCTGGAGGAACATGCCATCGAATATACGATGGGACCAAGCTATATGGAAGATGATAATCGTGCTATGACAGATAAAATGGGCTTCTGCTCCCATCACATCGGCATGTTATATAAAGAAAAGAATCGTCTTGGACTTGCCCTGATGTTAAAGACACACACAGATAAAACGATCCGGGATCTGAAAGCTTTATCAGAAAAAGGAACTCCTGCAAAACCGGGACTTTTTTCCAAGCAGTCAAATCTTTCCGGTGTAGGTGCCTATATCAAAGAACTGGAAAGCTCCTGCTTTATCTGTGACCGTATGAATCGTACCTTTGACCGCTATGTCGATACGATCTTTCATATGTGGAAAAAGGATCCTGAATTCAAGGATACCTTCAAAAGCAGCAAGGGCTTCTGTACTTACCACTACGGTATCCTCTACGATACCTCTGTCACAAAGCTGTCCAAAAACCAATGTGAAGAATTCATAGAAGCCTTGAATCGCTTATATTTTGAAAACATGGAACGTGTCAACGGAGATATCGGCTGGTTCATCGATAAATTCGACTATCGATTCAAGAATGAACCATGGAAGAACTCGAAGGATGCCCTCCCCCGCAGCATAATCAAGGCTAATCATACATTTGTAGAATAAAAAGCAACAATATTCCTGCCTGATAAACATAGGATACACACAAAAATACTGTGTACATTGCACTTCACATATTATTCCGCAAAACGCTTTCGCTCTACCCTCAACGCAGCAGTACTAAGTTCGCCGTATTATACGGCTCACTAAGGACTGGCGTTCGGGCAGGTTTGCTTCATAATAGTGAGTGTAATGTACACAGTATTTTTTATATAGTATAAAATTCACAGCAATATTGTCACCTTTTTACATTGCCTGTTTGGTTACATGACCGCCAAATGCCTGTGCCAGATCATGTGTCCACAGGTATTCACGATATCTTCTGAGCAGGCCTTTGTAAATCACCTTAACATTACTGCTCTTCCGAAAATCATCCGGCCTTACAAGCCCCGGTTGTTTATCGAGAATATGTATACCAGAACGTTCTAACACACTTGCCACGAACTGGGAACAGAAATAATTATATTTCCTCTCAATCGCCTTATTTCGTACAACACCATAAAGTCCCCAAAAATTATACCGATAGCGATCAGCATTTGCTTTAAATGCCGCAAGCTCCTGCAGTACATGTCTGTACTGCTTATCTGTCACGGTCAGTTCCAGAACAACACAGCTTGTTTCAACATCTCTGCCAAATATTCCGGTATCAATATCTTCTATAATGAATCCACAGTTGAATGGATTATAGATTCCCTTTCTGGCGAAGCTGTACATCTCCCGAAGCTCCAGATCCAATGCAATGGATGCATGTGCATATGGCTCTTTTGTCCAGAATTTGATGATTCTTGCAGGAACTGTGTGTGTCTTGGAGATCAGGATATATAATTTTCTGTTTTCTAATTCTGATATATCATTTTTCATACTTTTAATAGGCTAAATTTTATTTTCCCGGCTTATAGGAACTCTTTAATGAAACAATACGGTTATATACAGGATGCTCCTTAGTAGAGTCTTTGGAATCTACACAGAAGAATCCATTACGAAGGAACTGGAATGCTTCACCGGGTTTTGCATCTTCAAATGCTTTCTCGAGCTTACATCCCTGTAATACGGTCAATGAATTCGGATTCAGATTCAAAGTACCATCCTCATTCAGCTTACCTTTTTCTTCATCCACGATATTCTCATATAAACGAACTTCAGCATCAATTGCGCTTTCTGCTGATACCCAGTGTATCGTTCCTTTTACCTTTCTTCCTTCGAATCCTGAACCACTCTTGGTCGCAGGATCATAAGTACAGTGAACAACTGTTACATTTCCATCTTCATCCTTCTCATATCCTGTACAGGTTACAAAATATGCATTCTTCAGACGTACCTCATTGCCAGGGAACAGACGGAAATATTTCTTAGGCGGTTCTTCCATGAAATCATCTCTTTCAATATAGAGATATTTGCTGAATGCAACTTCTCTGGAGCCTGCTTCCTCATTTTCCTGATTATTCTCAACCGGCAGATATTCTACCTGATTCTCCGGATAATTATCGATCACCAGCTTGATTGGATTCAGGACTGCCATATAACGGTTTGCTGTAAGCTTCAGATCATCACGCAGACAATACTCAAGCATCGCATAATCAACAGAGCTCTGGCTCTTTGAGATACCAACCAACTCCATAAACTTCTTAATAGAAGAAGCAGTAAATCCTCGTCTTCTGAGTGCTGCGATCGATACAAGTCTTGGATCATCCCAGCCATCTACGATACCATCCTCTACCAGCTTCTTAATATATCTCTTACCTGTAACTACATTTGTCAGATATAACTTTGCAAATTCGATCTGCTTTGGTGGGTTCTCATATTCCAGTTCCCGTACTACCCAGTCATATAAAGGTCTGTGATCCTCAAATTCCAGTGTACAGATAGAATGCGTTACACCTTCAATCGCATCCTCAATCGGATGAGCGAAATCATACATTGGATAAATACACCATTTATCCCCTGTATTATGATGTGTCATACGGGCAACACGATAGATAACAGGATCGCGCATATTAATATTCGGTGATGCCATATCGATCTTTGCGCGAAGCACCTTGCTTCCATCCGGGAACTCTCCGTTCTTCATTGCTTCAAATAATGCAAGATTTTCTTCAATACTTCTGTCTCTGTATGGGCTGTTTTTACCCGGCTCTGTCAGCGTTCCTCTGTATTCACGGATCTCATCTGCCGTCAGATCACATACAAATGCCTTGCCTTTCTTGATCAATTTGACTGCTGCTTCATACATCTGGTCAAAATAATTGGATGCAAAGAATACTCTGTCTCCGAAATCGGCACCCAGCCATCTTACATCATCTAATATGGATTCTACAAATTCCGTCTTTTCCTTTGTTGGATTCGTATCGTCAAATCTCAGATTAAACTGTCCGCCATATTCCTGTGCAAGACCATAGTTCAATAATATGGATTTGGCATGTCCTATATGCAAATATCCATTCGGTTCCGGAGGAAATCTTGTGACTACCTTCGTTACCTTGCCCTCCGCTATATCTTTATCAATAATCTGTTCAATAAAATTTTTCCCGATTGATTCTTCTGCCATCATTAATGCCTCCTTCATATAATTAGCATGACTTTTTTAAGTCTATCACATTTTACATAAAGCCTCAACTGCAAATTCTAAAACTCAGCAAAACTCAGTAATTTTCAATAACTTTCAGTAAATCTCTTATTGACAAATACATCATTTTACTATATATTAACTAATGTTGTTGCTACTATAGCTCAGGTGGTAGAGCGCCACATTGGTAATGTGGAGGTCACGGGTCCGACTCCCGTTAGTAGCTCTTTTTTAATGTCCGGATTTATTTATACAGTATTCACATCCAACGGACTGTCCGATACAGTTCTCACAATCATTCCAGTTCTGTATCAGTGGTTCTTCACTGATCAGATAAATTCCTGCCAGACTCATCATCGGCTCCATTCGTTCTTTATGCCAACTGATTCCAACCTGTTCCGTATCCATCAGGCTGCAAAGAATTCCGGCAGCCTCCAATGGCATTCCATAATAACCGGGTCCAAAAGAATGACTGCAGTAATGTCCCGACTCTACACTGTGCTTTCGTTCCAGGTATTTTCTTATCCATTTTCTGACAATATCCATACATGCAATCTGAAAGGTCTCCAGATAATAAGTTCCTAGTAATGAATCCATCTCCTCGATCCGGATCTCCGGGGCATGAAATGCATACAGATATCCCTGTGTAATCTTTGACGGATCTATTCGTTCCAGTATCCGGCATGAAATATTCTTTTTGCCGAGCATAAATCCATCAGACTTAATACAGTCTCTGGAAAATGGCTGCAAAAGTACAGGTACCAGATACCGGTTTCGATTATTGTATCTGGATAAAAAACGCATAACCGTTTTCTCGGCTTCATCCTTATGCTCTTTTCTGCTCTCCGGATCCATCTGTTCCCATGAAGCAATCTCTGCGATCCGCGCCATGATTTCATCCTTCAGATCCCAAATACTGACGAATACCACACAGTCCTGCTTTTGAAACTGTGCAATCACTGTTTCATACATCTCCGGGCGATGTACGATCGTACAGTTACTGCAATCCCGGATTTTCTGTCCTTTCCCATTTAAGATATAATCAGGACTTCCAAGGCAGTTTTCCTTCAGATACAAGGGGCAATAACAGAACAGACAATTAAAGGAATCTTCATTTTCTATTTTATGGCATGGGAAAAATTCACAATCCCGATTCTGAAAAAATTTGTAATTGTTTTTCATATCCGTTTATCCTCCCATTCTTAACATACCCTATGGATTACAGATCTTACATGGCTCATACCCCTGCGTGATCAGATCATCCCGGCTTCCGATATATTCTTTCTTATTGCTGTCATTCATGCGCTTTACTGAACGGCAGGACAGCTCATGAAACTTTCCTGTATTTGTATTAATAATATAAGTATGCTCTGCTGCCTTTTCTGATCCTGCTTCTATTTCCGCCTGAACTTTCTCTGTCGTACTCTCTCTTGTTACATTATCTGTCTTCGTTGTATCATCCGACAGATTCTGATTTTCTCCCACCCCTGACATATCTGATTGCCGTTCCGGTATAAAAGTAATTGTTTTTCCATCACTGTACGCCTGAATCGTACCATTCTGATCCGTACGATACACCGTGCATCCTGCATTTGCCAAACGATCAAGCACTTCTTCGGCCGGATGTCCATATGAATTATCTGCCCCAACGCTGATTACCGCATAACCGGGCTTAACAGCCTCTAACATCTCTTTTGTTGTGGCATTTCTGCTGCCGTGATGACTGACCATCAGAACGTCACTGGAAAGTTCTTCTCCGGATGCGATCATTGCCTGCTCACCGGCTTCCTCTCCATCCCCATAGATCAGGAATGAAGTATCCCCATATGTCATACGAATTCCGACAGAATTATCATTTTCATTATCATCACTATAAGTAATCGGTGCTACTATTGTAAATACCGCATCACCAAAGGTATAAGAATCCCCTGTCTTTGGAAATGTAACAGTCAGGTTCTGCGCCGCAAGCTTATCAATCAACGAATCATAGATCTTTGTATCTGCAACATAATCCGGGCCGATAAAAGTCTCTGTGTCAAATACATTCAACACACCCACAAGACCATTTATATGATCGGAATCATAATGGCTCGCGATCACGTAATCAAGTGACTCTATATTCTGTTTTTTCAGGTATGCCACGACAAATGAAGACGCTGACGACGGGCCTCCATCCATCATCATGTAATGGTCATCACAGGAAAATAACACCGCATTCCCCTGACCGACATCTAAGAAAGTAACTGCAAGTCCGGCAAGATCGTCTGTTGTACCCCCGATATTCGCTTCCGAGGTTATCTGCTCATCTGACGTAGTTTCCGTACTGTAAATCGATTCTGTTATATTCTCTGTTATATTCTCTGTTATATTTCCTGTCTGATTTTCGTTCGTTTCATCCGATAAATCCAGACATCCTGAAAAAAGCCCAAGGACAAAGCACATGCCGACAATGATCATCACTTTCCTCAGGCCATTCTTTTTATTTATAACATTTATCATAAGCTGCTCCCCCAGAATTATATCTTTAATCCTGTTCTATATCCCGTAATTTCTTTCGTATTCGTTGGATCGCATTATCGATAGATTTATACGGCTTTCCAAATGCTTCCGCTAGCTCATCATAGCTTTTTCCGGCAAGATATCCTTCTAACACCTGTCTTTCAAATTTGCTGAGTTTTTTATCAATCGTCTCCGCAAGCTTCTGGGATTCCAGCTGCCCAAGCATCTGATTCTCCGGTTCAAATGCCTGATCTGCCTGCAGCTCATCCACAAGCGCAACATCATCGTCATTTTCCGTATAAAATGATACATAATAATTAAGCGGAGAATGCTTCTTCCTGTTCGACAGCTTCACCGCAGTGATCAACTGTCGCTTGATACACAGATTTGCAAATGTAGAAAAAGATGCCCCTTTGCTTCCGTCAAAGCTTCGGATAGCTTTAATGAGCCCTATCATTCCTTCCTGAATGATGTCCTCATTTTCTGCACCGATAATATACAGGGCACGACTCTCTTTCTTTACAATCCCCATGTACTTTTTGATCAGATATTCAAAAGCGGCATTATCATTTTCTTCCCGGATCAACCGGATATTTTCTTCATCGGTATTTCTTTCATACACACACACGGCGCTGGTACTCCCCTATTTTACACCCATTCTCTGACGGACAACCTCATATCCCAATACTCCGGCCGCAACCGAAGCATTTAATGAATCGATATCACCACTCATCGGTATAGATACAACATAATCACATTTTTCTTTTACCAGACGACTGACACCTGTACCCTCATTTCCGATCACAAGTCCCATCGGTCCGGTCAGATTGCAGCGGTACATCAGTTCTCCATCCATATCGGCACAGGCAAACCACATACCACGTTTTTTCAATTCATCAATCGTCTTCGCCAGATTTGTTACCTTAACCACCGGTGTATATGCGATTGCACCGGCAGAAGCCTTAACAACTGTTGCTGTGATTCCGACTGCTCTTCGTTTCGGAATAATAACGCCATGTGCACCGCACAGATTCGCTGTACGAACGATTGCGCCAAGATTATGAGGATCTTCAATCTCATCCAAAATAAAGATAAATGGCGGCTGTCCTTTTTCCTCAGCCTTTGCAAAGATCTCATCGATCGCTGAATATTCATAGGCTGCCACATGAGCGATCACACCCTGATGTTTCCCGGTCGAAGACATCTGGTTCAGCTTCTCTTTCGAAACATAATTAATAATCGTCTCCTGCTTCTTTGCTTCACGCACGATTGAATTGATACTGCCATCATGACAGCCATCCTGCAGATATAACTTGTCAACTGTTTTACCGGAACGAAATGCTTCCATAACTGCATTTCTACCCTCTATCTCAAACTTTTCATTTCTGTTTTCTTCCATGCTTATGCTCCATTTCTAATCCACATCATCAGATTGTAAATGCTCAATCAGTTGTTTTGATTCCAGGCAGTCTCTTGTCAACTCAAATAAACGGTCATATTCTTTATTCAGATAAAGATAGCCGATCAGCGCTTCAAAACCGGTAGCTTTCCTGTACTGTCCTACCGATGCATTCTTTGCCTTGGAATGTGTCTTTGTATTCCTTCCACGCTTATATATCGCCATTTCCTGCTCGGTCAGTTTCTCTTCCAACAGATCGATATAACCTGCCTGTGACTCTGCATTTACGATATGAATAGCTTCTTTATGATATTTGAATGCCTGCTTGTTATCCTTTGATACCAGAACGGTCTTTACTAAAAGGTCAAATACACTGTCCCCTATATAAGCAAGCGCCAGCCCGGAATATTCTGCCGGATTGGAATCTTCTACACCCAATATCGCAGTAAAATACTGATCTAAGCTCTTTTCCATTTTACTCCTTCTCTTGTATCCTCAAGAATAATGCCCTTATCACTGAGCATGTTACGGATCTCATCTGCTCTTGCAAAATTCTTTGCTTTTCTTGCTTCCTGACGTTCATTGATCAAAGCCTCGATATCAGAATCTAACAGTTCTTCTTCCCGCTCTGTAATGATACCAAGAATATCACACAGCTTCTCAATCGTCCGGATTGCCAGATCTACTGTTTTCTTTGGTGTATCATTTGAAATATTGATATTTGTATATTTTACTAATTCAAAGATAACTGAGATCGCATCTGCTGTATTTAGATCATCGTCCATAGCTGCTTCAAATCGTTTCGTATATCCATCTAATTCTGCCTCGACAGAAACATCGGAACCCTCCACATCTGCCGGCGCAAGTGACTTTAACTTGTCAACAGCAGTCAGGATACGTTCCAGACCATTCTTGGATGCCTCTACCAGATCAGCCGAAAAGTTCAATGGACTTCTGTAGTGAGCAGACAGCATAAAGAAACGGATAACCTGAAGTGGATATTTGTCTGCGATCTCTCTTACTGTAAAGAAGTTGCCAAGTGACTTGGACATCTTCTCGTTGTTGATCTTTAAGAAACCGTTATGCATCCAGTATCTTGCAAATTCCTTATCATTTGCTGCTTCACTCTGTGCAATCTCATTTTCGTGGTGTGGGAAGATCAGATCCTCACCACCTGCATGGATATCAATGATATCACCAATATATTTCTTAGACATAACAGAACATTCCAGATGCCAGCCCGGTCTTCCTTCACCCCATGGTGACTCCCAGAACGGTTCTCCCTCTTTCTTTGGCTTCCAGAGAACGAAATCCAACGGATCTTCCTTCTCATCCTGACCGGAAACCTTAAGCTGATGATTCTCTGCTCTGTGTCCGGATTCCAGATCATCAATATTCTTATGAGATAATTTACCATAATCTGCAAAGCTTCTGGTACGGAAATATACAGTGCCATTTACTTCATATGCATGTCCTTTTTCAATCAGTGTCTTGATCATCTCGATCATATCCGGGATCTCTTCGGTAGCCTTTGGATGTGTCGTAGCTTCCTGTACATTCATCGCTGCCATATCCTTCTTTGTCTCTGCAATGAAACGCTCAGAGATCACCTTAGAATCAACACCTTCTTCATTTGCACGTTTGATGATCTTATCATCAACATCTGTAAAATTGGATACATAATTTACATCGTATCCCTTATATGTGAGATACCGTCTCAATGTGTCAAATACGATCATTGGTCTTGCGTTTCCGATGTGGATATAATCATATACGGTAGGTCCGCAGACATAGATTCCTACTTTACCTTCATTGATCGGTACAAATTCTTCTTTTGTTCTTGTAAGAGTATTAAAAATCTTCATGGGAATCCTCCAATAAATATAGTTTTTATTTTCGCCTGTCTTTCATTCAAAGCAGTTTTATCATGCGTTATAGATTATGCATAAAAAAGAAAAAACCTGGAAAAAACTTCCAGGTTATCAAATAGCAGTTCATAGGGGAATCGAACCCCTGTTTTCGCCGTGAGAGGGCGACGTCTTAACCGCTTGACCAATGAACCATATATCTTAGCGACTTGTTTAATATACCAGAAGCTACGATAAAATGCAAGCTTTTTTTTCAGTAAATTTACATTTTTTTGTACTGACCATATTTTAGCTTGTAATAAGGGCATTGTCAATCAAATACGCAAGTGTTTTGGTAATGAAAGGGATACAGGGCTGCTACATAGATCTTCCTTATATCTAAATACAACTTAGCATATTTTTGCATTAATTTTATCATAGACAGAAACAATACCTTTTATCTGCCAAGTCCTGATTCTGTATTCTTTCATGCAGCAAACCTTTTTTCACGTCGGTACTTGGCAAACTGCTGTAAGCAGTGAGCTTAGTACCGCTACGTGAAAAACAGAACGCAAGTGTTTTGCGTAATGAAAGGGATACAGTGTCAGGGCTTACAGAATAAAGGTATTGTTTCGTCCGTTTATACAAAGTCAAAGGTAAGCTGGTTGGTATCCGGCATACCGTCTAAGATGCCAAGCTCTGACAGCTTGTCGATCGCACTCTTTCCAATCTTAGAATGAGCCTGCAGATCTTCCTTTGAGATAAATTTGCCTTTGCCGGCTGCATCCTTCAACTGTTTTGCAGCTTTCTCTCCCATTCCTTCAATGGAAGCCAGTGACGGCATGATCTTACCATCTATCACCTGAAAACGGATATCATCCGCCACATAGATATCGATCGGCATGAACTCAAAACCTCTCGCATACATCTCAAGAACCAGCTTCAGATCCTTTAACTTATCTTCATCCTTTGCGGTTCGTTTATTCTTATCAATACTCTGTATCATATTGATATGATACAGTACCTTTTCTTTTCCAAAGCACATCATCTCATAACTGAAGGCTGATGCACGAATACTGAAAAACGCTGCATAATACTGAAGCGGATAATTCACCTTAAAATATGCAATTCTCCACGCCATCATAACGTAAGCCGCCGCATGGGCTTTCGGGAACATGTACTTGATCTTCTGGCACGACCAGATATACCAGTCCGGTACACCATGTGCCTTCATATCCTCTTTCCATTCTTCCCATTTTGCACATTTGCCTTTAGCTACGTTACCTTTTCGGACATTCTCCATGATCTGAAACGCTGTACCGGATTCCAGGCCCATATGGATCAGATATACCATGATATCATCTCGACAACAGATTGCGGTCGAGATCGTACACTGACCGGATTTGATCAGCTCCTGTGCATTTCCAAGCCATACATCCGTACCATGCGCCAGACCTGCGATTCGCACCAGATCCGAGAAGTTCTGTGGATTTGCATCAATTAACATCTGCATGGCGAAATCCGTACCGAACTCCGGCACACCCAGACTGCCAAGCGGAATGCCATTGATATCCTCCGGTGTAATATGAAGACTTTCTGTTCCATGGAACAACGCCATAACATCAGGATCATCTAACCGGATCGTGGTTGCATCAAGACCGGTCAGATCCTCCAGTCTTCGGATCATCGTAGGATCATCATGACCGAGAATATCAAGCTTCAACAGGTTATGATCGATCGAATGGTACTCGAAATGAGATGTTACGACATCCGTCGTCATATCATTTGCCGGCTTCTGGATCGGTGTGAAGGAATAGATCTCCTCATGCCTTGGAAGAACGATCATACCACCCGGATGCTGTCCGGTCGAACGCTTAACGCCGGTACATCCGATTGCCAGACGTTCCATCTCACAGCTTCGTTTCGTGACGATAGCCTTTTCATCGACATATTTCTCGATCTCCTTCTGGGTCAGATCTCCCATTGCCGTAGCTTCTGCTCTCGCTTCATCCTTTGCAAGATCTTTGAAGTAATTATATACATAACCATACGCTGTCTTATCTGCTACCGTTGTTACAGTTCCTGCACGGAATGCCTTACCCTTACCGAATAACACTTCTGTGTAAGCATGTGCACATGACTGATATTCACCAGAGAAGTTCAGGTCGATATCCGGCTCCTTATCTCCTTTGAATCCAAGGAAGGTTTCAAATGGGATATCGTGTCCCTCTTTGATCAGTGGATGACCGCATCGAGGGCAGTCACGATCCGGCATATCACATCCCGACATACCGGAATATGATTTTACAAGCTCGGAATCAAAATCAACAAAATGACACTCCGGACAAATATAATGTGCCGACAACGGATTTACCTCTGTGATACCTGCCATCGTTGCTACGAAGGAAGAACCTACAGATCCTCTGGAACCAACCAGATAGCCATGATCGTTGGAATCCCACACAAGCTTCTGTGCAATGATATACATAACGGCAAATCCATTTGATATAATGGAATGTAACTCACGTTCCAGTCGTTCTACAACGACCTCCGGCAGATCCGGTCCATAGATCTTATGAGCCTTTTCATAACAGATATTCGTAAGTGTCTCATCGGAATTCTCGATGATAGGCGGTGCTTTATCCGGTCGAACCGGGTCCATATATTCCACCATATCCGCGATCAGATTTGTATTCGTGATAACAACCTCTCTGGCTTTCTCACTTCCCAGATATTCGAATTCCGCCAACATTTCTTCCGTCGTTCTGAAATAAAGCGGAGGCTGATTAACTGCATCCTCAAAGCCTTTACTTTTCATGATGATCGCACGATAGATACTGTCTTCCGGATCAAGGAAATGGACATCACAGGTTGCAACAACCGGCTTATTAAATAATCGTCCAAGCTCCACAATACGCTTATTATAATTCTGAAGATCCTCGATCGTACAAGGATTCTCCTTCTTTCTGGTCATAAACTCGTTATTTCCGATCGGCTGTATCTCCAGATAATCAAAGAAATTAACAAGTCTTGCAATTTCTTCATCCGGTGCATCATCTACGACCGCACGGAACAGCTCACCTGCTTCACAGGCAGAACCTAAGATCAGGCCTTCTCTGTATTTATTGATCATGCTCATAGGCATACGCGGTCTGCGGTTGAAGTATCTGACATGCGCTTCAGAAATCAGACGATACAGATTCACACGGCCGATCTCATTTTTTGCCAGAATGATGCCATGATATGTTCTGCCTTTTTTGATCGTATCATCCGATGCAGAACCTAATTCATTTACATCCTCCACCGTCTTTACGCCACGTTCCACTAACATCTCATATAATTTTACGAAAATTTTTGCGGTTGCATTTGCATCATCAACAGCACGGTGATGATGTTCATTTTTTACATTTAACGCCTTACAGACACGATCCAGTGTAAACTTACCAAGCTCCGGCAATAACACATGGCTGAGTGTCATGGTATCCATGATCGTATTATCAAATTTCATTCCTAGATCTTTGGCATTTTTCTTGATGAATCCGGTATCAAATGCTGCATTATGTGCAACAACGATATCATCACCACAGAATTCCAAAAACTTCGGCAGGATCACGTCGACGGTCGGTGCATGCATAACCATCTCATCTGTAATGGAAGTCAACTGCTCTATACTATAAGGGATCGGTTCTTCCGGATTGATAAATTCCGAGAAACGATCGATCTCCTCTCCATCTTTTACCTTTACAGCTCCGATCTCTATGATCTTATTCTTCTTCTGACTAAGACCGGTCGTCTCGATATCAAATACGATATATTCTGTATTCAAATCCTGTCCTTTGGGATTGATAACCAGATTCTTCAGGTCATCGACAAAATATCCCTCACAGCCAAAGATCAGTTTAAAGCCATCCTTCATACCCTTTGCATGTGCTGCGATCGGGAATGCCTGTGCAACGCCGTGATCCGTGATTGCAATCGCCGGGTGTCCCCAGTCATTTGCACGTTTCACGATCTTCTCGATATCAACAACACTGTCCATCTCGCTCATAACCGTATGCATATGTAATTCCACACGTTTTTCAAGCGATGTGTCAACTCTTGGCACACGGAAATCCGGTATATGCTTGATACCACGCACAGATGCAATATTTAACTCCTTGGAAAAAGTATCGTATAACGGCACACCCTTTAACCGATAGAAGCTTCCTTCTTTTAACTCATCCTTATAAACCGGCGCATCATCCTCTGATGCAAATATCTTAAATGCGATCGTATCTTCAAAATCCGTAATATTGCAGATGAATAAAGTCTTACCATTTCGGAGAACCTTTTCTTCCATCTTGATCAACTGGCCATGAATACAGACTTCGCCGATACCATCTACTAATGTAGAAATCTTTACCAGTTCCCCTTCGCAGTCTCTGCCATAGAATACATCCGGATCATTCGAGGTATATTTCTTCCTTCTGGCGGCAAATGTCTCCTTCGGCTTTTCGTCCTGTGCAGGTGCTTTCTTTTCAGCCGGAACATCCTTCTTGCCTTCTCCGACCAGCTTCTTTTTATCTACTGATTTACCATCCAAGGTCAGATCCGCATCCTCATGTACATTACTTAAGATTGCCTCAATCTCAAGCTTCATCTTCTGTTCATTTGCACGGCGGAGCATCTCTTTATCAGATTCCGTATAATCAAAACCGACCTTGATATCCATACCGAACCGTTTCTTATAGGTCTCCTCCAGATATTTTTTGATCCCGATCGAATGGCTCTTTGAAAGCTTACTGTCTTCCATCGCAAGCGTGATAATATCATCTGCATAATACCATTCTGCCCGCTTTAATAAACGATATCCAACATGACTGATCTTCTCGACATCATACAAGATACTGTCCTTATATACCTCTGTTAAGGTTCTGGTATTGTACTGGGAAGACAGCTCATAACGGTCATCAATGATGACCTTATAACCACGTCCACGAAATAAATGTCCGCAAATGATATCTTCCACCTGTACAATCTTCGGACGGCTGATCAGGTGCTTCGACAGCAGGCTGATAATAAGCTGGCGTTCTGCCTGCTTCATTACCACCTTTTCGATCATCGTATCCTCAAACAGGGAAGACAGCTCTTTATCCATATTCAGTTCAGGAAATACTTCAAAAAATAATTTTGCTTCTACCGGCACGTTCTATTCACTCCAGTTATCTAACTCGTACTTTAATGTTGATAATATATCTTTCTCGTCGATCTTCTTTATGATCTGGCCTTTTTTGATCAGGATACCGCAGCCTTTTCCACCCGCAATTCCAAGATCTGCTTCCCTGGCTTCGCCCGGTCCGTTTACAACACAGCCCATAACAGCAACCTTGATATTCAGATGATCATAATCGGCAACCAGTTTTTCTACCTGTTCTGCCAGTCCGATCAGATCAATCTCCGTTCTTCCACATGTTGGACAGGACACAAGTTCGATTCCACCTGTACGGAGTCCAAGCGTCTTTAAGATCATCTTTGCTGTCATGATCTCATTGACCGGATCCCCTGTTAAAGATACACGGATCGTATCTCCGATTCCCTCATGCAGGATAATACCAAGTCCTACAGAGGATTTGATATTACCGCTCATAACCGTACCGGATTCCGTGATACCCACATGCAGCGGATAATTCGTCTGATCTGCAATCAGCTCATGTGCTTTTACACACATCATAACATCGGAAGATTTAATGCTGATGACCATATTGTCATATCCGCAGTCTTCGATCATATGAACCTTATCCAACGCACTCTCAACGATTCCTTCTGCTGTCACGCCATGGTATTTTTCAACTAATTCTTTTTCAAGGGAACCGCTGTTTACACCAACACGGATCGGTATATTCCGTTCCTTACATACCGCTACTACCTGTGCCAGCTTATCCTTACCACCGATATTACCCGGATTGATACGGATCTTATCTGCTCCCGCCTCAGCCGCTGCGATCGCCAGACGGTAATCAAAATGAATGTCTGCAACCAGCGGAATATGGATCTGTTTCTTGATCGCAGGGATTGCCGCCGCTGCCGCATCATCATTTACGGTGCTTCTGATGATGTCACAGCCTGCCTTTTCAAGTTTTAAGATCTGTGCAACTGTAGCATCTATATCACTGGTTTTTGTATTTGTCATCGACTGGATCAGGATCGGATTTCCACCACCGATCACCCGGTCTCCTATCTTTATAACTTTTGTATGATCTCTGTACATATTAACTCCTGTTCATCTAATGAAAGAATACATTCTTGATATCGTTAAATAATATCACAACCATCAACAGCATAACCAGAACAAATCCGATCAGCGTCACGATATTCTCCTTATCCTTCGGAACCTTCTTTCTCGTTACTGCTTCAATTAACAGGAAGATAAATCGTCCTCCATCCAAGCCCGGTATCGGCAGCAGGTTCATAACGCCAAGGTTTGCCGACAGCAGTACGATATAATTCATCCAGTTTAAGAACAGATCAAGCACACTGCTCTTTGCTGCCTCATTGAAGGTATCGTTCATGTTCTTCGCTACTCCGACCGGACCGGATACTTCATCCGAACTTACCTGACGGGTAACGATCAGCTTCAGGCTTAAGAAGGTTGCTTTTACCCAGTATCTAGTCTCATAGGCAGAATATTTACAAAGCTCTCCGAAGTTCTTCGGGAGCTGATAACCGACACTCATTATTCCGATCTTATAGCCATCCGGTGTCTTTGCCGGATGTACCGTCGTATCATAGACCGTTCCGTCTTCTTTCTCAAGTGTCAGATCGATCGGTGAACCATCTCCATAGATCTGAAGATAGATCTGTAACTCACGGAAATTTTTAACTGTACTTCCCTCAATCTTTAATACCCGATCGCCATCTGATATCCCGGCTTCTTCCGCCGGATATACACCATTAAAATATTCCTCGGCATTTTCGATCTGGTATTTTTCAATATTATCTTTATTGTATACTGCTCCTATGATCGCAGGATCACTTCCACAGAAATGAATGATCACCATGGAAAATAAAAATGCGATCACGAAGTTCATGGCAGGTCCTGCAAGTACAACCGCCATTCTCGCCCAGATGGATTTCTTCTCAAAGGAATTCTCATCATTTTCGTTTTCTTCATCATCTTCGCTGAGCATCATACAATAGCCACCAAGCGGAATCAGCCGCAGCGTATACTGTGTTTCTTTCTTATGAAACTGAAACAGCTTCGGTCCGAATCCCATCGAAAACTCTTTTACTGTGATATGATTGATCTTTGCTACGATAAAATGTCCCAGCTCATGAAAGAAAATGATGACACCAAAAACAAGTATGATCAATATGATATTCAAAAACTAACACCCACTTTCAATAAATTCATATACTTCCTGCTCGGTTGCAAGAATCTCATCTATATCAGGATTTTCAATCAATTTATGATGATCCATGGATGCACGGATGATACCATAGATATCAAGAAAATCGATTTTTCTGTCTAAGAACTGCTTTACTGCATATTCATTTGCCGCATTGAATACTGTAGGCATCGAACCACCGATCCCGATTGCCTCATATGCATATCGTAACCCAAGAAAGGTATCCATATCCGGTGTCTCGATCACAATCGATGAAAGCTTCGTAAAGTCAAGACGATCTCCCGGCATGTATCTTCGTTCCGGATAGAACAGCGCATACTGGATCGGCAGCTTCATATCCGGCGTACCGAGCTGTGCGATCACTGCTCCATCTTTATATTCTACCATAGAATGAATGATACTCTGCGGCTGGATCACAACCTGAATATTTTCCGGTGCTACATCAAATAACCATTTTGCTTCAATAACTTCCAGACCTTTATTTACCATCGTTGCTGAATCAATGGTGATCTTTCTTCCCATGCTCCAGTTTGGATGCTTTAATGCGTCCTCTAATTTCACATGCTTTAAAAACTCTCTGTTCTTGCCACGAAATGGTCCACCGGATGCTGTCAACAGAATTTTTTCAATGGAATCATGTGTATTTCCCTGCAATGACTGGAAGATTGCCGAATGTTCACTGTCAACCGGAAGGATCGATACTCCTTTTTCCTTTGCAAGCGGCATAATGATATGTCCCGCTGTAACCAGAGTTTCTTTATTTGCAAGGGCAATGTCTTTTCCCGCTTTAATCGCTGCCACAGTCGGGCGGATACCAATCATTCCTACAATAGCGGTAACTAATACATCCGATGTCTTGTATTCTGCAATCTCGATCAGCCCATCCATGCCTGATACGACACGGATATCCATATCCTTCAGACGGTCTTTTAATTCATCTGCCAGCTTCTCATCCCACAGACCAACGATCTCCGGTCGGAACTCTCTCGCCTGCTTCTCTAATAAGTCTATGTTTCTTCCTGCTGATAAAGCACAGATTTTTATATCCTGATTCCATCTTGCAATTTCAAGTGTCTGTGTTCCTATAGATCCTGTAGATCCAATGATAGCTACATGTTTCATATTTGTTCTCCTTTACCCATTTCAAACATCTGTATCTAACATTTTTTATCTGTCTGCACTATTTCCAATGCGACATAAAGGAAAAGCAGCGTAATTATGAGCACAGTTCATCTGTACGCTCTCCCACACTGCTTTTTCTGATTACAACAAATATAATATAAGATAATACATAATTGGTGCTGTAAATATAATGCTGTCAAACCGGTCAAGGATTCCGCCATGCCCCGGTATCAGCTTGCCATAATCTTTGATATCATTATTTCTCTTGATTGCAGAAGCCGCCAGATCCCCGATAACTGCAGGCAGCGCACATACAGCTCCGATCAATGCAAATATCCATACAGAATGTGCAACCTGCATGAAATGATTATAAATCAAACCAAATACAACACCTAATATTCCTGCTCCAACAATTCCGCCGATCAGACCCTCGATACTCTTCTTCGGACTTAAAATCGGTGACATCTTGTGCTTACCGATCGCGCGTCCGACCAGATAGGCACAGGTATCATTACCCCATGAGCTGACAAAGATCAGCAGAACAAGAATCAGTCCATGTTGCATATCTCGTATGAGATACACATACGACAACATTACACCTACATATACAAATGCAAAGAATGCCGCCATGATCTCTTTATCTTTGTAATTCGGATACGTGAGCACATAGATTGCAAGGATGACAAGCATATAGACCGCGATCAACGGTAATATAAACTGATGCAGGCCAAAATACAACAATGCATAATAAAAAACCGTTGCACCGTAAGCTGCATATCCAAGTCCTTTCTTGTTCAGCCCATATATACGAAGTAACTCCATCACACCGATCAGCGAAACCGCACACATTACCAGACATGTAAGTGCTCCGCCAAAATAAAGTGTGATTGCTGCAATGATCACCAGGATCACTGCACTGATTGCCCGTTGTTTAAACATATTATTTCCTCTTTATTTTACCCCGCCATACCGACGGTCTCTATGACTGTAATACCGACATGCATTAACCAGCTCGTCCATATCAAAGTCCGGCCATAACACATCCGTAAAATAAAATTCTGAATATGCGATCTGCCATGGAAGAAAATTCGATGTCCGAAGCTCTCCGCTGGTACGAATCAACAGATCCGGATCCGTCAGTTCCTTTGTATCAAGGTAGGCACTGACTGTATCCTCTGTAACCGCATCCGGTGATAACTTTCCAGCCATACAGTCGGATGCAATCTGTCTGACCGCTCTTGTGATCTCATCCCGTCCGCCATAGTTAATTGCTACAGAAAACTGAAGTCCTGTATTATTTGCTGTAGCTTTCTCCAGATTATACATCTTCTCTACGATATCCTTCGGAAGGTCCTCACGCTTACCAATGATCCTTACACGCATGTTATTCCGGTTGGATCGCTCGATGCTGTCAACCAGATACTTACGGAAAATATTCATGATCGTAGATACTTCCTCTACTGAACGTTTCCAGTTCTCGGTAGAAAATGCGTATACAGTCAGGTATTTAATACCAAGTTCATCTGCATTCTCGCATGTTCGCTCGATTGCCTTTGCGCCCTCTGAATGTCCATAGGTTCTTGGCATCAGTCGTTTCTTCGCCCATCTTCCGTTTCCATCCATGATGATCGCAACATGCTCCGGAATATTGATCATTTCTCCATTTATTTCTTTATTCATACTTACTCCAAATTAAACAGTTAAGATCTCTGTTGATTTCTTCTCAATAGCCTTATCGATCAGACCAACATATTTGTCTGTCATCTTCTGGATCTTATCCTCGTTTGTCTTTAATTCATCCTCTGATATATCTCCGGCTTTCTCCATCTTCTTGATTGCGTCATTTGCATCTCTTCTGATATTACGGATAGCAACTTTTGCATTCTCACCTTTTTTCTTAATATCCTTAACGATCTCTTTTCTTCTTTCCTCTGTCAGTTCAGGGAAATTCAGGATGATGTTCTTACCGTCATTGTTTGGTGTCAGCCCAAGATCTGAATTCAGGATCGCCTTCTCGATCGCCTTTACCAGTGATGGCTCCCATGGTGCGATCATCAGCGTTCTTGCTTCCGGTACGGTGATATTTGCAAGCTGCTGCATCGGTGTCGGTACACCATAATATTCTACCTTGATCTTATTTAAAATGTTAGGGTTGGCACGTCCTGCACGGATCGTAGCATATTCCCCTTCCAGGTTTTCAACTGTCTTTGTCATTTTCTCTTCGTACTGTGTCAACATATCTTTGTTCCTCCTGTTTATTTATACGTTCACATATGTTCCTGTAAAGCCACCGGTAACGGCCTTTACAATACTGTCTTCACCATTTAACCCGAATAACATCATCGGCATTTTGTTTTCCATAGCAAGAACTGCGGATGCAAGATCGATAACACCAAGCTTATTATCAACAATATCTTTCATCTGCATGCTGTCATATTTCTTTGCATTTGGATTTGTCTTAGGATCACTGTCATATACGCCGTCAATTGCTTTTGCAGATAAGACTACATCTGCCTTTACTTCAACCGCCATAAGAACAGTTGCCATATCTGTTGAGAAATACGGATGTCCGATTCCTCCGGCAAAGAAAACAACTTCTCCCTGCTCCATATATTCTACAGCTTTATCACGGTTGAACAGCTCTGTCATTGTTCCGCATGCAAATGGTGTCATGATATGTGATTTGATTCCAAATACACGAAAAGCATCTGCGGTATAGATACAGTTCATAACAGTTGCAAGCATGCCGATTGAATCTGCTTTTACACGATCCATATTTTCTGAGGTTCTGCCACGCCAGAAATTACCACCACCGATTACTACACAAAGCTGGATTCCTTTATCCAGGATCTTCTTTACCTGTCCGGCAACATCATATACAGTCTTTTCATCAAAGCCCTGCTTTTTTTCTCCGGCAAGTGCTTCTCCACTAAGTTTCAATAACACTCTGTTCATTTCCATAATTGTAACCTCTTATGTTTTCTCAAAATTTTTCTATCCTAGTATAGCACAATATAACTATATTTCAAACAGGAAGTTGGAAAGATTTTATTCAAATTATCGAAGCTCCGGATCTGTTCTCCATAACAAAAAGAACACCACAAAATCTGACTGGTTTCATGATGTTCTTTCGTTTCTGGTATGTTTCTATATACTATTTATTAACGATTGAATCCGGATCATCATCTACTGTAAACGTATCCAGATCGATCTGGTTATAATATCCTGTATCGTTGATAATATTTGCACTGATATTTTTAACTGTCTGGGATGGAACATAATCATAATCGTTAAACAGATATCTGTGAAGAACGACTACATTGTTCTCCAGATCTCCTGCTACAACCAGACTTCCCTTACTTCCAAGTGTTGGTGTTGACCATGTAAATGGGAAACCGGTTGAGGATTCCAGTTTGTAATTGAAGCAGTTCGTTGCAAGATCCATAATCTCTTTCTTTGTAAGGCTGGAGCTGATATCATCTACAACTGCATTCAGGCAGTCATTTAACTTGGAGATTCCGGCACTCTTTGCCTTTTCGATCATAAGGCTGATAACCTTTCTCTGTCTCCATGCTCTGGTGATATCACCCTGGTCTGTACTTCGGATTCTTGCATATGCGGTAGCCTGAACACCATCAAGATGTACAACACCTGTATCATATACATACGTAGACTGGATGCCATTGACTCTCTGCTGTTCATCGATACACTGATTCAGCTTGTCAAGCTCGCTGGACTTCAATTCGATATCAAGACCGCCAAGTGCATCGATTGCTTCTGTCAATGCCTTGAAGTTTACAGTTACATAAGCTGTAATATTCAGGTCAAGGTTCTTGTTCAATGTATTGATCGCCTCTGAAGCTCCGCCATAAGCATAAGCATGTGTGGCCTTCTCATAGCTCTTGGAATCATTTGCAAGCTCCAGATATGTGTCACGATATACGGAAGACATCTTAACCTCCTGTGTATCATTGTTAATGCTTACAATGATGATTGCATCGGATCGTGCTCCGCTTTCTACCATATCAATATCACGGCTATCTACACCGAATAATGCGATCGTTGTATAACCGGTCATCTTCTTTACGGTTTCTTCTGCAAGGTCATCATTCACCTTAACGTCTTTTAACTCCTCAAAATTCATTTTATTAAATGCTGAATTGATATAAGCATTTACAAAAAGGACACCTCCAAGAATGATCACCAGTATTTCTGCTATAAGTGCAATGATCCATGGTTTGTTTTTGCTCTTTTTCTTCTTTTTTCCGGAAGATCTGCGCTCAGCAGATTTTTTCTGTGCCCGCTTTGCTGCTGTATCTTCCATATCATCATAATCGTCGAAATCTTCATCGCTAAAAATATTATCGCTCATTATTCATTCTCCTATACGTTTGTGTATATGTTTCATCTCAACAGAACTATTTTTCGTACAAAATGTCAATTTTCCACGAACAAACAAGGTGTATTCTACTACAAATAATATTCAAATTCAACCTGTTCATAAAAATATAACATTTACGCCGGACTGTCTTCTTTATTCGCCCAGGATAAATTTGTCAATAACCGGAACCAGACCATCTTCATCATTTGAGAGTGTAACATAATCTGCATGTTCCTTTACGATCTCCTGTGCATTTGCCATCGCCACACCGACACCCGCATATTCGATCATCGTCAGATCGTTATATCCATCTCCGCAGGCAACCAGATCCTTTACATCCATGTGCAGATATTCCAGAAGCTTTTCAAGAGATGTTGCCTTATGCACACCCTTTGGCATGATCTCAACAAAGAAAGGCTCGGAACGGAAAACAGTAACCGAATCTCCATACAGGGCTACCAGCTCCTGCTCCACCTGCTCTGCAACATCAGGTTCTGCTGTCAGCAGGCACTTATTGATCGGGAAGTCAATAAAGGAACGAAAATCCTCCACCTGTACGATCTCCATACGATTGATCCTTGCCTCAAGACTCATATAATCATCAACCGGGGTTCCTGTTACAACGATGTCATCCTTATAAGTCACCATCCCAATCTTTTTCTCAACACAGTAATCATATATTTTTCTTGCAATCTCATTATCTACACATGCCTGATATGCGATCTCACCTGTTTTATAATTCACGATACGTCCGCCATTGAATGCCAGCACATATCCACCATACTGATTCAGTTCCAGTTCATCCGCAATCTTCCGGATTCCAGGCAGCGGCCGTCCGGATGCAATTGCCACAACATGTCCTTTTTTCTGGATCTCCATGATCTTATCCAGTGTAGGCTTTGTGATCTCTTTTTTCGAATTAGTCAATGTACCATCAATATCAAGTGCTATTATCTTCTTCATCTTATTATCTCCACGTTTATCTTCAATTTGTAATGATCAAGTTGATAATATATAGTAGTTTCACCTCTTTGTCCAGTAGTTTACCCGAAAAAATGCGATTCTATTGTAATTGACGGTGCGATTGTATTATAATAATCAATCATAAATGCATCTTTTTTATTAAATTTCGGAGTTTTGGCATGAATTATACGATCTATATAAAAGAAAAGAATCTGGCAACAAATATAAAAGCGGCTGTTCATGAATATATCAAGCGGCTATCACCTTTCTGTAAAGCTACAGTCTGCTGTGCAGGCAAAAAAAAAGTTGCCTTTGCAAGTAGCGATATCAATATCCTGATCACCCCTGACCAGACAGGCAAGCACACGATCTCTTCCGAAGCCTTTGCCCGAATGATCTCTGACTATGCCCTGGGCGGATATTCAAAAATCAGTTATTTTATTGGATTTTCTCCGGATGATCTTCCGATTTTATCCGATCAGACCTTTTTCGTTTCCAGTATGACATTATCTAACGAGATCTGCCTGATTGCCTTTACGGAACAGCTCTATCGTGCCTATACCATCAATAACAACATTACTTATCACAAATAATACGAATCTGGTCAAGCAACATGACACGCATCAACTGATGTGGGAATGTCATATCCGAAAAACTCATTTTCACATCTGCACATCTGACCAGTTCGTTTGAAGTTCCCAGAGAACCACCGATCAGAAAGGATACTGCTTCATATTCTCGCTCTTCTGCCTGACGGATAATTGCCGCAAACTGTTCGGTTGTATATTTTTTACCTTCTATGCAAAGAGCGATCACAAAATCATTTTTACCGATACTTGCAAGACTGTTTCTGCTTTCTGTTTCAATAATCTTCTGCTTTACAGCATCGGATGCATTCTTCGGTATTTTTTCATCCTCACTCTGAATGATCTCTACCCGGTTCTTTTTATTGATCTGTTTACAGAGTTCCTGTATCTGACTGCTATAATATTCTTCTTTTATCTTTCCAACACATATGATCTTAAACAGCATCATGCATCTCCATTTTCTATCTCTGATCCAGCTTTATCTGGTCAAACAATTTCTTTTCCGCTTCATTTTTCTTATGCGTAAACATACTGACAATGATCGTTACCGCCAAAGCAAATACAAAGGATGCAGTTCCCGCACTCAGTTCTGTTGATACCGCCAGTGTATTTCCTTCTATCATCGGTACAAAATACCAGACAGAACAAACCGCAAGCCCTGTAAACAGTCCTGCAAAAATTCCCGGTCTGCTTGCTGCTCGCCAGACAACTGCCAATATACATGGAGCTGCCATTGCAGATGCATACTCCCATGAAACCGTGATCAGTTTCTGATACTCCGGCTTCCATATACCGACGATCACCAGTAATGCGCCTGAAAGAATAACCAGCAGGCCTATATCTGCCACATTCTGCTGCTTTTCATTCCTGATCCATTTCATTTTTGGCAGAAGTCCCCGGGCTACCTCCATACTCATTGCAAATATACGCTCGGTCAGACACAACAGCGTAATAACCAAAACTCCAAGTATAACATATCGGATCTCTGTCGGAACTTCCAGCTTATGACATAAGGCTGCAATATAAGTCCGGAGCAGTTCGTCAATTCCAGAATCAAGCGTCACCTTTAACGGATAGATACATACTGCATTTAACAATGACCAGACACTGATCACAACAATCATCACGCCTGTATACAGGATTGACAACACCCGTCCACGATCCAGCTCATGACTGTCCTTTGCTTCAAATGCTCCATTAAATAAAAATGGAAGTCCAAGACAGCCAAGTCCCATACCGACCATGGATATAATATATGTAACACCGGTCTGTGTGCCGTTATAATACAGAATATTCAGATATACACTGGTTCCGCCCTTCATATGCAGCTTTCCATAAATATCGAGAAGCTCCGATGGTTTATTTACCATAAACAAACTGATGACCAGAACAAAGAATACCAACAGCAATATTATATAGAAGATACTCCTTATTACACTTCTTACTTTATTTCCAAGTATGCACATATAAATGCTTAAGATCACCACGATCCCTACGGCAACCCAGTGATATTCCATGCCAACCGTCTTGCTGATCACCTTACTCCCATATTCCAACAATGCTGCAGTCATAGACAGAAGGATCAGCAGCCATACAACAAGAAAGCTGTCCTTTAATATAACCGACCGGTATCTGTCATATAAAAATTCCCACATACTTCCGATGGTCTTCCGGGAAAGATCCCGATAAGAACGGAGCCGCTTTACCAGAAACAACCAGGCAAATGTTGTACCGACAAACAGACCAATATTGATAACACACACACCGGCTCCATATACTCCGATCACCGGCGGCAGCAGGACCAATGACCAGAGCAGCATCTCTGCCATTGAATTATTTCCAGCCAGCAGTGCCCCGTTTAATGTATTTTGATCATTCTGAAATAAATATTTTCTTTTGCTTCTGCTCATATCAAAGACTCCTTCAAACCCACCCGGGTTCCGATCATTTTTTACTGCTTTATGTTCTCACTATCCGCTTCTTCATGTCAAGTCTCTTTTTATATAATTTTTCTATATTTCTTTTTTATTTCTATTATATTATTACAAATTTGTAAGCATCCTAATAAAAAATATAGAACAAGAAAACTATCTATGTTATAATATCCAAGTATGTAAATTTTGTTTTACATGGTCATTACATGATTTTGACATTTATTCAGAAGGTAATTTTTATTCACAGGAGGATATGGAAGTGGACTTTTTTTCAATTCTGACTTTACTTGGAGGCGTAGGACTGTTCCTGTTTGGAATGAACATGATGGGCGATTCCCTGAAGAATCTGGCAGGAGGAAGTCTGGAACGGATACTTGAAAAACTGACAACCGGTAAGAGTCAGGCAACCGGCGCGATTAAGGGCTTTGGTCTTGGTACCGGTGTAACAGCGATCATTCAGAGTTCTGCAGCAACTACGATCATGCTGATCGGTTTTGTAAATGCCGGTATCATGAAGCTTGGTCAGGCGATCCCTGTTGTATTTGGTGCCAATGTCGGTAGTACCGCAACCGCGCAGATTTTACGTCTTGGTGATCTTGGCGAAGATATGTTTATCCTCAAATTATTAAAACCGTCTTCTTTTGCACCCGTTCTGATCGGTATTGGTGCTTTTATCATTCTGTTTGCCCATAAGAAAAAACATAAAGATATCGCCGGTATCTTAGTCGGTCTTGGTATCTTATTCCTTGGTATGAATACAATGGAAGCTGTGTTCGCTCCTTTAAAAGAATCTGAAGCATTCCAGAATCTGTTCATTTCTTTCAGCAATCCACTCCTTGGTATCCTGATTGGTCTTGTCTTAACAGCGATCATCCAGAGCTCCTCTGCTTCAGTCGGTATCCTTCAGGCATTATCCTCAACAGGAGTTGTTTCCTATGGTTCTTCGATCCCTATTATTATCGGTATTAATATAGGAAAATGTTTCGCCATCCTGCTCGGCAGTATCGGTGCAAACAAAAAGGCAAAACGTGTTGCCATGTCCTATCTGTTATTTAATATTATCGGTGCGATTTTCTTCGTTGTTGTGATCTATGGACTTCAGTTGTTTATCACCTTCCCATTCATAGATAAGATCATCAACCGTGGTGTAATCGCAAACCTACATTTTATGTTTAACTTTATCATTGCGATCCTGCTGCTTCCATTCGCAAATAAGATCGCAGATCTGACCGGTAAGATCATCGGCGACGATAAAGAATCCAAAATTGACAAAGAGCTTGCATCTCTCGATCCAATGCTTCTTGATACACCAAACATTGCTCTTACCCAGGCGCAGAAGGTAATGTTCTCCATGACAGACTCCATCAAGGAAAACTTCGAACTTGGAAGTCAGTTATTATCGGAATATAATGAAGAAACTGCTGGAAAACTTCTGGAAAATGAGATGTTCATTGATAAATGTGAAAGTGCGTTAAACGAATATCTGTTAAAGATCACCTCCAAGCGGCTGCATTCATCCGAACGAAAGCTGGCATCTGAATTATTAAACAGTGTCAGTGACCTGGAACGAATCGGTGACCACTGTGAAAATCTTCTGATCGTCGGCAGAAAGATCACCGATGAAAAAATCTCCTTCTCCACACAGGGAACCATGGAGATCAATACGCTCTTACAGGCTACAGCCAATATCATTGATACAACCTTTATGGCATTCAAAAACGATGATTTAACGGCTGTCTCCCGTATCGAGCCGCTTGCTCAGTCAATCACAGAGGTAAAAGAGATCATCAAAGATCACCATGTTATCCGTTTACAGACCGGAGACTGCGATATCGACGGTGGTTTTGCTCTTGTAGATATCCTGACCAGTCTGGATCGTATCGGAAGTCACTGTTCTAATATCGGACTTCATATTGCAAAGAAATTAACTACAGATTCCTTTGACGAAATGCACGGTCATATCTACACAAATGGATATAAGACCTCCGAAGAATATAAAGCACTCTACTGCTACTACATGTCTCTGTACTCTGATCCGATCACCGAAAAGTATAAGGCGAGCCTGCCAGAGCTGGAACATAAGATCTCGCAATCAGATGCAAATAAATCTTCTGCTTCGAAATCTGTGGATCTGAACACAGCTAAGGCAGATAAAAACGAACAGCAGGCAAAAAAAGAGCCTAAATTAAAAGAGATCAAGAAGACAAAGATTGAAAAAGTAAAACAGAAGAAAGACTCTAAGAAAAAATAAAGATTATTCTGATAATAAGCATTATAAAAAGATACTCTGATCACGGGATCATACAGGTCCTTTGCTTTCAGAGTATCTTTTTTATTTCCTTTTATTCTTTAATACTGCATTTTATTATTATTTGATCTTGTATCTCGTTTAGACAGATATACATAATGACTCTATCTCAATCACGGCTTTCAATTACAATTAATAATCCGGATTCAAATTCGATTAGACCACACTCTGCAATCAGCTCATTGCTGACGCCGATGCTTTCTCCAAGCTTCAATGTAAGCCCCTGTGCATTATAATAAAAACCCTGAAGTGTTACACCGGTCACCTGTTCCGTATATGGAAGCAGTGACACATATCTGTATGCATCGGTACGCTTCACGATATGTTGGTGTGCTGTCATCGTGATCCTGTTATGCTCGTCGATCAGATATGCCGATATTTCGGTCTCTGCAAACTGCTTTAATAAGCCAATATTGGCAAGAGTATGATCCATACGGGTTCCGGTTGCTCCAACCAGAATTACTTCATCCGGTCTGATCTCCTGCTCCAGTATATAAGAGATTGCAACATGGGTATCTGTAAAATCCTTATGTGTATCCAGATCCAGAAATTCTGTCTTTTCCCGATATGATGCTACAATATCTGTCTTTGCCGAATCAAAATCTCCAATAACCAGATCCGGAAGTATGTCACATTCCTGACAGATTTCAAGTCCTTTATCACATGCTATTATTTTTTGAAAATCATAATCGGAAAGAACCGTTTCAAGCACTTTTTTTGAAACGGTTCCTCCTGTAACAACTAAATATCGATTCATATATCCTGTTACCTGTTCCGGCAGACAGCAGATCTGCTTTCTGCCTTTTTATTACTTTCTATTGTATTTCTGAAAAAATCTTATGGAAGGCTTTTACATTCTCAACCTTATCTCCCTTGAATACTGCAGATCCGGCAACTAATACATTTGCACCTGCCTGAATGATCTCAGCCACATTAGAAAGAGTGACACCGCCGTCTACCTGAATATCTGTCTGAAGTCCACGGCTGTTTAACAGTGCTCTGGTCTCTGTAATCTTCCGAAGGGAAGATGGAATAAACTTCTGTCCTCCAAAGCCCGGATTTACTGACATGATCAGAATCATATCTACATCCTCTAATACATAATCAAGTACCGATAATGGTGTTGCAGGATTTAATGCAACTCCGGCTTTCATTCCCAGCTCTTTTATGGCTGCGATGGTTCTGTGAAGGTGCTTGCAGGCTTCTGCATGTACTGTTACGATATCTGCTCCACAATTCTTATAATCCTGTAAGAAACGCACCGGTTCATCAATCATAAGATGAACATCAAACACCTTATCAGATACCGGACGAACACTCTTGATAACCGGTGCTCCAAATGAAATATTCGGCACAAAGGACCCATCCATAACATCCAGATGAATATATTCACTTCCTGCCTGATCTATGATCTGTATATCTTCTGCCAGATGTCCAAAATCCGCAGACAATACTGATGGGGACAGCTTTAACATTACCATTTCCTCTTTTCCTTTAATTCATTGTATATCATAACATAATCATCATACCGCATCTTACTGATTCTACCATCGCTGACAGCTTTCTTTACTAGACATCCCGGTTCACTGATGTGATTACACATGTTAAATTTACAGGTTCCTGTATATGCTGCAATCTCAGGAAAATACAGCTTTAGATCTTCTGCTTCGATTTCTTCTGTATATAACGAACTGAAACCCGGTGTATCCATAATATAAGTATCATCATCTACAAACATCAGCTCTGAATGTCTCGTTGTATGTTTTCCACGCTGGATCTTTTCACTTAACCCCCCCGTCTGCACATTGGCATCCGGAAATAATGAATTCAGTGTCGATGACTTGCCTACACCTGAAGGTCCTGCAAATACCGTTGTTTTTCCTTTTATAACTGCTTCTAACACATCAATCCCATAGCCGCTTTCGGCACTGATAAACAATACCTCATATCCACTCTTTGTATAAGATCTGCATATATCTTCACTCTGACGAAAGCCCTCCAGATCCACTTTATTAAAGCAGATCACTGTAGGGACCTCATGCTGCTCCATATTGATCAAAAAGCGGTCAAGCAGATTGAAGTTAGGTGCTGGTGCAGACACTGCAAAAATAATTACAGTCTGATCTACGTTTGCAACTGCAGGTCTGTTTAACCAGTTAAATCTGGGCAATATATCTTCAATATTGCCCAGATTCTTCTCTTCATCTAATATCTCTATCTCAACATTATCGCCTACCAAAGGTTTAATCTTCCGATTCCGGAAGACACCCTTTGCTTTACATTCATATGTGATGCCGTTTTCACAGACAACATAGTAGAAACCACCAATGCCTTTTATGATCTTACCTGTCATACCTGCACCTATTCCTTTGTAAAGGATGCTGACAAGCCACTGGTGTTAAAGCTTGATGTTACATCCTGTCCTTCTGAATCTGTGATCATAACCGTAAATGTACCGGAATCCTCTGATAAACCGCTGATGGAATCTGCTCCGCCGATATCCAGTGGGAAGGACTCCTCTCCGGCTGCTCCGGAATATATCTTATAAGTTGCATCTCCGATCGTATAAGATACGGTCACTGATACATTACCTGCTGCCTCAAAATCATATCCTGCATTTGTGATAGCACCTGTAAATTTAACTGTATAGGAAACTGTTTCCGGTCCGTCACTGATCACATAATTGATCGTTGAACCTTCTTCTACCTTACTGTCTGCATCAATTTCCTGGCTGATCACCTTTCCTGCTTTTACATCATTACTGTTTGCATGGCTTGGATTTCCAACCAGTCCTGCATCACTCAGCAGAGATTCTGCTTCCTTCTCTGTCTTACCTACCAGATTTGGCACCGGTACATCCTGTACCTCTTTACCATTGCTGACAATGATCTTAACAGTAGAACCCTCCGGCTGCATTGTCTTTTCTTCCGGCGACTGACTGATTACATAATTTTTCTCTACTGTATCGTCATATTCATAACCATGGGTAACCGTAAAGCCTGCTTCTGTAAGCAAGGTTGTTGCCTGGTCATCGGAATATCCTCTGACATCCGGAACTTCTTTATCTTCCTTGCCTTCTGAAACCGTTACAACAATCTCCTCATCTGCTGAGACCGCCGTTCCTTCGTCTACGCTCTGACTGATTACATAGCCCTCCTGAACGTCATTGTCCTTCTTTGTTTCAAATGTATAATTTGTGAATCCTGCTTTTTTCAGTTCTTCTTCTGCTGCTGTTTTATACAGACCTACTACATTGACCATTGGAATCGTTGCCTGTTCACTTGTAGTAACATCATCTGTACTGGCATCACTGTTCTCATCTGTATCGTCAGTACTTTCTGTTGCTTCCGTAGTCGTCGGTGTATCTGTCGTATCCTTCTTTCCGGAGAATAGCTTGAAACCGGCAATCTTCGAAATCAATAATGCAACAAGGATTGCAATGATAACTACAACTGCAATACTTGATATCATAATGATCTTTTTCAGTTTTGGATCCAGCTCATCCAGTTCTGCATCGTCATCATCTTCCGGCTGTCTGAGTTCTTCCTCGTCCTCCTCCTCATCGTCGTCATCATCAAACAGATTATCAAATTTGGAAGGTGGTATGATCGGTGTGTCTTCCGGATGCTCTTCCGGTTCCAAATCTTCCTCATCCAACACAGGCTCATTCATCTGCCTTCCTTCTTTGATTGCTTTCATTTCATCCGAGGTCATTTCAACCGTTGGCGAACTTGGCACGATTGGAGGCACAACAACACAGTCAATATCCGGATTTGCCTGCACGCGCTTCAGATCTGCGATCAAAGCACTTGCTGTCAGATATCTGCGCTCTGCCTTCTTCTGTGTGCATTTCAAAATAATCTTTTCCAGACTCGTCGGTATGTCCGGATAATATTCTCTAGGGGAGATCATCTCACCCTGTATATGCATCAATGCAACCGCAACATTATTCTCTCCCTCAAATGGCACATGTCCGGTTACCATTTCATACATAGTGATACCAAGCGAATAAATATCACTTCTTTCATCACTGAAGCCGCCTCTTGCCTGCTCCGGGGAAATATAATGAACACTTCCCATGGCATTTGCTGTCATAGTATTGGAAGAAGCTGCTCTTGCAATACCAAAATCTGTAACTTTGATTCCGCCATTTTTTGACACAATAATATTCTGTGGCTTTATATCTCTGTGGATCGTATGATTCTGATGGGCTACTTCCAGTCCCTGTGCGATCTGGATCGCAATATTAATTGCCTCATCTGATTTCAGTCTTCCCTTTTCCTGAATATATTCCTTTAAGGTAATTCCTTCTACCAGTTCCATTACGATATAGTAAATGCCATTGTCCTCCCCGACATCATATACATTTACGATATTCGGATGGGATAATCCGGCTGCTGACTGCGCCTCGATCCTGAATTTTGTTACAAAATTCACATCGGAACTGAATTCCGGCTTTAAAACTTTTATTGCTACATATCGGTTCAGCACATGGCATTTTGCCTTATAAACCTCAGACATTCCGCCCGTACCGATCAATTCTATTATCTCATAACGATTACTGAGTATCATTCCTGGATTTAACATGTTTACACCTCTCACTATTTTACAGCAACCACAACGGAGATATTATCTTTTCCTCCGTAATAGTTCGCTCTGTCAATCAATTTTTCAACCGCTGCTGTAATATCCCCGCTGTCTTCCATCACGATTTCTTTTATCTCATCATCCTCGATCATATTGGTCAAGCCATCTGAACATAACAAAATCCTGTCATTTTCCTTCATATCTAACTCAAAGAAATCGATCATGACCTTATCTGATATTCCCAGTGCTCTGGTTATTATATTTTTTTCGGGGTGATTTCTGCCTTTATTTCTGTCTAACTGTCCGGATCGTATCAATTCCTCCACAAGGGAATGATCCAGAGTTACCTGTCTGATATCATTATCTATAAAATACAGCCGGCTGTCCCCGATGTTTGCAACATACAGGGCATCTTCCTCACATACAGCCGCCACAAGGGTCGTTCCCATCCCTTTCAGATCTTCGTTCTCCCTTGCCATTCTGTATATCTTATCATTTGCATAAACAATCGCTCTTTTTAGAACGGATACCGAATTGTTCAACGTGCTTTCTTTTATATATTCTGTTACACATTCAATCGCAGTCCTTGATGCAACATCACCAGCTTTATGACCACCCATACCGTCTGCTACTATGTACAGATTTGGCAGTGGCCCAACTGGCTCATCACAAAAGAAAATGCTGTCCTGATTCTGGGCTCGTTTCTTACCGATGTCTGTTCTACCATCCGATCTCATCTGATGCCTCCCGTCTAAAAAGTCTCTTTTGCCTCTTCATATTTTCTTCGAAGCTGTCCACAGGCAGCATCAATATCTCTGCCCATACTTCTTCTTATTGTAACATTTATATCTTTCTTTTCAAGTATATATTTGAATTTTTCAACAGAATCACCGAGTGAACGACAATACTCACGCTCTTTGATCGGATTTACCGGAATCAGATTCACATGTCCATGCATATTTTTTAGAAGCTCCGCCAGCTTATATGCATGCTCCGGTGTATCATTTTCATACTTCACCAATGAATATTCAAAGGTTACCCTTCTGCCTGTTTTTTCAAAATAATACCTGCATACTTCCATCAGTTCTGCGATCGAATACTTATTTGCAATCGGTAACAGCTTTCTTCTGTCTTCATCCGTCGGACTATGAAGAGACAAAGCAAATGTAATAGAAAGTTTCTCATCTGCCAGCTTTTTTATTTGTGGAACCAGTCCGCAGCTTGAAACCGTAATATTTCTCTGGCTGATATTTTTGCCCCGCTCGTCATTGATGATCCGGATGAAACGGATCAGATTATCATAATTATCCAGGGGCTCTCCGGTTCCCATTACAACAATATTTGACACGCGTTCTCCTGTGATCCGTTCGATTGCATAGATCTGATCAAGCATCTCTGATGCTTCCAGATTCCGAATCAGACCGCCTATTGTAGAGGCGCAGAACCGGCATCCCATACGGCATCCGACCTGAGAAGAGATACAGACGGAGTTGCCATGCTTATACCGCATCAGCACACTTTCCAATACATTTCCATCCTGTAAACGGAACAGAAATTTATTGGTTCCATCCTGTTTCGATACCAGTCTGGTCACCTCTTCTACACCATGCATGCCCTGCTTTTTTATCTCCTCGATCAGTTTCTTTGGAACATTTGTCATTTCTTCCGCATCTGCAATTCCTTTTTCATGCACCCATTCAAATATCTGTTTTGCACGGAATGCCGGCTGTCCGACTGCCTTTACCCAGACTGCCAGTTCATCAAACATCATGGAGCGGATATCCAGTTTTTTTATATCTTCTATCTCTGTAAACATATCTTTCTCTTCCTGAACCATAGAATAACCGGAAAAGTGTTCTGCTCTCCGGTATCAATTTTCTTATCTGCTATTTCCGTCTGCGCAATCTTGAAATAAAAAATCCATCGCAGTGATCCACTCCCTGCAGCAAAGTGATATACCCTTTTTCTGCACGTTTTTTTAAACATTCCGGCATATAGTCAGAAAGGCTTTCCAGTTCGTACTCTTCATGTGCCTTTAAAAATGTTGTCACGTTTTCTTCATTCTCGATCCGGTCGATCGTACAGGTGGAATAGATCAGTGTTCCTCCCGGTTTTACATAGGCGGCACAGACATCCAGAATCGTCTTTTGTATTGCTGCAAGTTCTCTTACCATATCCTCTGTTACATGATATTTAATATCATTTTTTCTCGCCATAACACCAAGTCCGGAACAGGGAAGATCTGCAAGAACAACATCTGCTTTCTCAATCATATCCGGATCCGGAACCGCTGCATCCCATACCTTTGTTGATACGTTATGAAGCTCTAACCGTTCCAGATTCTCATCGATCTTATCAACCTTTTCTTCTGAGATATCACGCGCATATACATGTCCCTGTTCTCCGGTCTGTTCTGCCGCATACATGGTCTTTCCGCCGGGAGCTGCACAGACATCAAGAATCACATCACCCGATCTGATCCCTGCTGCAAGCACCTGCAGGCTGGAGCTCTCATCCTGAACCGTAAACAAGCCTTCATGGAATCCCGGAACCGTACGGATATAATCATATCCTGAAATAATCAGGGACGTCTGATTATAATATCCTTTTTCTACTTTTATGCCTTTTTCGATCAGAATATTCCGAAATTTCTCAGTTGTCGTCTGCATCGTATTTACACGGATCGTTGTGCCACGCTCCTGTTCGCCTGCCTGTAGGATCTGCTCTAACTGGTCTGTACTGTATTCCTTTAACAGAAATCCCACCAGCTCCTCCGGAACTGAATATTTCACAGACAGATATGATTCTACACCATCCTCCATGGAAGGATAAGTAATTGCAGCTTTGTTCCTGCATACACTCCGGAGCACGCCATTTACATACCCTTTTAATGTCCGGAACCCTCTTTTTCCTGTCAGGTTCACATATTCATTACAGGCAGCTTCATCCGGTACTGCATCCATATAAAAGATCTCATATGCTGCCATCCGTAAAATACAGCGGATGACCGGCTTACATTTTTTAATTTTTGTTTTTGAAAATTGATTAAGAATATAATCCAATCTGATCTTCTGCTCTGTTACACCCTCCGTCAACCGGCTGATGTAAGCACGTTCTTTTTTATTCATAAATTGATTTGCCCGGAGTGCTCCACCTAGAGCATCCCCTGCAAATCGATCATTACGGTCAATATCAAGCAGAATATCCAGAACGATCTCTCTTGAAGTTTTACTCATATATCATCTGACCTGTCTTAAGTTTATTTCCTGCAAGAAATGCTGCACAATCCATCGGCTTCTTGCCTTCCGGCTGAAGCTTTCTTATCATTAATGCTCCATTTCCACATGCAACCGTAAAGTTTTTCTTCGTCACACGAACGATCATTCCCGGAACGATCTGTGTTCCATCCTCCAATGCCTCCTCCGGTTGTTCACAAACGGAAGCCTCATAGATCCGTACAGTCTTCCGATTCATCTTCGTATAAGCAACCGGCCATGGCTGTAACCCACGGATCAGTCGTTCCAGAGAAGCTGCATCTTTTGTAAAATCAAGCTCTCCCATTTCTTTCTTCAGCATGGATGCGTAACAGCTTAACGAATCATCCTGTGGTGTCCGTATAGCTGTATGGTTTTCAAGCTTTGAAAGTGTAGACAGGATCAGCTCTGCACCTGCGTCTGCAAGTTTATCGTGAAGCGTAACTCCGGTATCGGTATCTGCGATCGGAACAACCGTCTTTTCGATCATATCTCCGGTATCTAATCCCTTTGCCATATACATCGTAGTAACACCGGATTCTGTCTCACCATTAATGATCGTCCACTCAATCGGAGCTGCTCCTCTGTATTTTGGAAGCAGTGACGCATGGATATTGATGCATCCGTACTGTGGAATATTTAAGATAGATTCCGGAAGGATCTGTCCATAGGCTGCTACAACGATAGCATCCGGCTGATAGTCCCGGATAATCTGAACATTTTCTTCCTCCCTGAGTTTTACCGGCTGATAAACTGGTATATCAAGGGAAAGTGCCTTTTTCTTAACAGGTGTTGGCTGAAGTGTTTTTCCTCTTCCCTTCGGTTTATCTGGCTGTGTAAAACATGCAAGAACCTTGTGCCCTGCATCTACGATTGCCTGCAAAGGCTTTACAGCAAATTCAGGGGTTCCCATATATATAATATTCATACGATTGTATCTGCCTCCTTATAGTCATCTGGTAATTCTTTTATTCTGTCTCGTATAAGCCATCTTCTACTTTATCTTTATATAAGATCCCATCCAGATGGTCAGTCTCATGGCAAATTGCCCGTGCCAGAAGTCCTTCCCCTGTTACTGTGATCTCATTCATATCTCGATCCAGAGCTTTGCACACAACATGCATAGGTCTTGTCACCTGACCAACCTTACCCGGAAGGCTCAGACAGCCCTCATCTCCGGTCTGTTCGCCGGAAGTCTCTATGATTTCCGGATTAATGAGCGTCAACGGACTCTTATCTCCGATATCAATTACAACGATTCTTTTTACAATTCCTACCTGTGGCGCTGCAAGCCCGACACCATTTGCCTCATACATGGTATCAAACATATCATCGATCAACTGAGATAACCGTGGAGTCATCTCCTTAACAGGCTTACATATCTTTCTTAAAATACTGTCGCCATCGATTCTTATCTTTCTTGTTGCCATCTCACGTTCTCTCCTTAATACATATTTAAAGGATTAAAGTCAAATTGAAGACTTAAATCCTGAACTTCTTTTTTCTCTGATATATATTGTTCTATCCGATCTTTTAAAACCACCAGCTCATTATACCGATAATTCTTAATATAGACAACCCTTCTGTAAATATCACGGATTTTTGCAATTACCGGAGCTGACGGTCCGATTATCTTCATGTTCCGATCATCTACCGAACAGCTTCTGATATAATCACAGATATCTTCCGCCATCTGATCCAGAAAGGCTTCATCTGAACTTACCATCAATACCACCATCATATTCCATTCCGGCGGATATTTCATCAGTCCCCGATATGCCTCTTCTTCTTTATAAAAATAAGAATAATCCTGTTCGGCTGCTGCTTTTATCGCATAATGCTCCGGCTTATAGGTCTGGATCACAACCTTTCCCGGCTGTTCCCCTCTTCCGGCTCTTCCTGCCGCCTGGGTGATCAGATCAAAGGTTCGTTCTCCTGCCCGGTAATCATTCTGAAACAGCGTAAGGTCTGCAAGAATGATCCCAACCAGTGTTACATTTGCAAAGTCATGTCCTTTTACGATCATCTGTGTTCCGACCAGAATATCAGCTTCTCCGTTTCCAAACTTTTCCAGGATCTGTTCATGCGCATTCTTCGCAGTTGTTGTATCCTTATCCATACGAAGGATCCTCGCCTGTGGAAACAATCTCTGTACCTCTTCCTCCACCTTCTGGGTTCCGGTTCCATATCCGCCGATCAACCCTGAATGACAGGAAGGACATACTTTTGGCTGAGGCATCTGGAATCCACAATAATGACAGATCATCTGATTATTTCCATGCCTGGTCAGGCTGACATCACAGTGTGGACATTTCAGTGCCTCCCCACAACTTCTGCATGACACGAAACTGTTATATCCTCTTTTATTGATAAACAACATTACCTGCTGCCTGCGGGCAAGCCGATCCGCGATATCATCTGCAAGTTCCCGACTTATGATCGATCGGTTTCCTGCTTTTAATTCCTTTCTCAGGTCAACGATTGATGTCTTTGCGAGTTGTCCGCTTCCTGCACGTTCATGCAGTTCAAGCAAACGATATGTCCCATTAAGTGCCCTGTGATAACTCTCAACGGACGGAGTTGCCGAACCAAGCAGTACACTTGCATGTTCAAGCTCTGCCCGCTTTACTGCAGTCTCACGGGCATGATATTTTGGCGGATAATCACTCTTATAACTGGATTCGTGTTCCTCATCTATAATAATGATTCCCAGATTCTGAAATGGTGTAAATAATGCCGAACGCGGACCGATCACAACATCCACATCCCCATTCTTTGCCCTCATGAACTGGTCATACTTTTCTCCGTCACTCAATCTGGAATTCAGGATCGTCACCCGATCTCCAAAGTAATTCCGGAAATACCGTACGGTCTGATAAGTCAATGCAATTTCCGGGATCAGAACAATCGCCTGTTTTCCCATCTTAACTGTTTTCTTGACAATATTCACATAGACTTCTGTCTTACCGCTACCGGTAATTCCATGCAACAGATAAGTCTGTTGATGTCCCTGTTCCATATCATGGGTTATCTCATCTACTACAATCTGCTGTTCTTTGTTTAAAGTGATCTGAAATCCCTCTTTATAGTCATAAATCCCCGCCGTCCGATATCGTTCTTTGCTGATGACTGCGATGACTTTTTCCTGCTGCATCGCTTTCAGTGTAACCGAAGAGATATTCAGTCTCTGTCTGACAATATCCATTGACAGATACCGTTCCGGCACTTCTTCCAGCGCCTGTAGCAGCCGCAGCTTCGCCTGTGCATGTTTTTTCTGATATTGTTCTCTGACCTGTGCTAACTGTTCTGCATCCATCTGATCCGTCAGCACAACCATCTGATCCGTCAACTGCCGGATTGTCTTCTTTACCGGCATTACCATGCGGATTGCATTGATCATTGTAGATCCATAGTTCTCCCGGATCCATGCAGCGAGCGCAAGCAGTCGTCCTTCCACCGGAACCGACCGGTCACAAAGTTCTGCGATCTTCTTGATCCGATCCGGCTGATATTCCGTCTGATTCGAAAAACCGATCACATATCCTGTACGAAGGTGGTTGCCTCTGCCAAATGGGATTTTAACCATGCTTCCTATCTGGATTTTTTCCTGTAATTCATCCGGTATCCGGTATTGAAACGGCCGGTCAATGGCTTCATGCGAAATATCGATTATTATATCCGCATATCTTGGTAACATCTTCTTCCTCCAGTATCTCCCGGATCAGGTCTCTCTCATCCATGTGATATTTCACACCCTTGATCTCCTGATAATCCTCATGTCCTTTACCTGCAAGTACGATCACATCGCCTGGTTCCGCATGCATGATAGCATACCGAATTGCTTCCTTCCGGTCAATGATCTCAACATATTTTCCTGTTGTCTTATCGATTCCTGTTTTTATATCATTGATGATTGCCTGTGGATCTTCTGATCTTGGATTATCCGATGTTATGATCGTGAGATCTGCCATATTTCCGGAAACCTCGCCCATCTCAAATCTTCTCTCTTTGGAACGGTCTCCTCCACATCCAAACAGGCTGACCAGTCTGCCAGGATTATATTCACGCAATGTTTCCAAAATGCTTTCAAGACTGACTGCATTATGTGCATAGTCGATCATGATCGTGAATTTGTCTGAGATTGGGATCAGTTCTACTCTTCCCTTTACCTTGATCGTTTTCAGGATTGCCTGTATCTTGTCAAATGAAACGCCCATCAGATCTGCAACTGCAATCGCTGCCAGTGAATTATAAATACTGAAATTACCCGGAAGATTAACCAGAACATCACCATTTAATTTTCCAGACAAATGATAACCAATACCCAGATGTCCGTCTTTGTTATACAGATTATGATCGTTTGCCTTGTAATCATAATCGCCATGAATTCCATAAGTCACAATCTTGCAGGCTGCATGCTCTGTCATCGTATCTACATGTGCATCATCTGCATTGAAGATACCCGTTTTGCACATCGTGAATAATTTGCTTTTCCACATTGCATATTCTTCAAATGTCTTATGTTCATTTGGTCCGATATGATCTCTGGAAAGATTTGAGAAAATACCGTAATCAAAATCAACCCCTGCCACACGGTCAAGCATCAATCCCTGTGAAGACACTTCCATAACAACACTGTCTAAGCCATTGTCGAGCATGTCCTTTAACTTCTTATGCACGATCATGGATTCCGGTGTCGTATTGTTCGCCGGTATGACTTCTTTTCCATCCATGATCTCGATCGTTCCGATCAGTCCGGTCTTGTGTCCTGCACTCATCAGCATCTCACGGATCATATATGTTGTTGTTGTCTTGCCCTTTGTTCCTGTAATGCCGATCACTGTCAGCTTGGACGAAGGATTTCCATAAAAATTGCTGCTGACGATTCCCATCGCATACCGGGTACTTTCAACCTTTACGATCAACACACCCGGAACTGGATTTACATCCTTCTGGACGATCAGACAGACAGCTCCTTTTTCTGTTACATCTTTTATATATTCATGCCCATCAAACTTGGCTCCCACTATACAGAAAAACAATCCCTGTGCTCCAACTTTTCTGGAATCATTATAAATCTCTTTTATCTCAATATCTTCATCTCCGCAGATAACCGAATACTGCAGTCCCTTTAATAATTCGCTTGCTTTCATATGCTGCTCTCCTTTTTAGAAAAGAAAAAGGTTGCGCAAAAATGCAACAACCTCTTTTTTTATTAGTTATCTTCTTCGTCGTCACCGACAATCTTTACTTTGCCGCTGTAAAGCTCATCAACTGCTATGGATAAAGGCTTATTGCTTGCTGTATTTACAAGTGGCTCCTGTCCTGCTATTATCTCTCTTGCGCGCTTAGCAGTTGCAAGCACGATAGAATATCTGCTCTGAACTACCGGATGTTCTCCAGGTTCAACCTCTGAATTTACAACTGCCATTAAGTCTGTGTATGATGGATGTAACATAAAATTATATCCCCTTTCTATATTTTTTCTTACCAGATGCCTTTCAGGTCATCTCTTATTTCTTTTATATAAGCCTGATTATTTGATGTTCTGCATGCATAGCCTACGATCACTGAATTCACCGTCTGTATACATTCTTCCAGATCATCATTGATCACTATGTAGTCATATTTATCCATGTCTGCAGACTCTTCTGTTGCTTTCTTTAAACGCTTCAGAATTACATCCTCTGCTTCCGTTCCTCTGCCCCGCAGTCTGTCGCGCAGGCTGTCAATGCTCGGCGCACTGATAAAGATCAGCAATGCATCAGGGTACTGTTCTTTGATCTTCATAGCACCCATGACTTCTATCTCAAGGATAATATTTTTACCCTGATTCAGACTTTCTTCCACAAATTTTCTTGGTGTACCATAGTAATTCTCAACATATTGTGTCCACTCGATAAATCCGCCATAATCAATCAGATTCTCAAATTCGCTCTTATCCATGAAAAAGTATTCTCTTCCATGTTCTTCTCCGGTCCGTGGACTTCTGGTTGTTGCTGATATCGATAACTCATATCCATAATCAGACACCAGTCTCTTTACAACGGTACCTTTTCCGACTCCGGAAAAACCTGAAATTACAATTAATGAACCTCTGTTTCCCATCTTTGTTTACTCCAAATTCTGTATCTGTTCTCTGACTTTTTCAATGTCCGTCTTTAATTCGATCGCACGGTTTGATACATCCAGTGAGTTTGCCTTGGAAAGGATCGTATTCGCCTCTCTGTTCATCTCCTGCGCAATAAAATCAAGTTTTCTTCCAACACTTCCACCTGCCTCCAGAATCTTTCTGGTGCTGTCAATGTGGCTCTTCAGACGAACCGTTTCCTCATCTACACAGATCTTGTCCGCATATATAACAACCTCGGTTGCAATCCGGTTCTCATCGATTGCTGAGCTATCAATCAGTTCTGAAATCTTGTCGATCAATTTCTGACGATAAGCTGTTATAAGCTCCGGTGATACTTCTTCAATATAATCGACTGCAGCCGTCATATTGTCAAGCTTCTCCAGCAGATTAACCTTCAGGTTCTCACCTTCCACCATTCTTGACTTCACAAACTTATCAGCCGCCTCGTCAAGTGCACCTTGTATCAGGCTCCATAACTCATCTTCATCTACTGTCTGCTCTTCCAGAACAAAAACCTCCGGAAGTCTGCATATAATCGATGGACTGATATCATTTGTAAGATTAAAATCTGCTGCCATCTGATTCATATAGCCAACATATTCCTCTGCCAACTCTTTATTATATTTTACTGAGACATTTGTCTCGGTCAAATCTTCATAAGTGATAAAGACATCTACCTTACCACGTTCTATATACTTCTTTAAATATGCTCTTATAGTTGTTTCAAAAAAACTCAGTTTCTTTGGTGTTTTTACATTGATCTCGCAAAACCTGTGATTAACAGCCTTAATCTCCACAACTATCTTACGGGCTCCGGAAACGACTTCGCTTCGTCCAAAACCTGTCATGCTCTTAATCATAAAAATCACATTCTCCTTAAAACAATGGATACTATATTATACTTCAACCGCCATAAAAAATCAAATATTTTATCTCGTTACTTCTTCTATTCCACGGATCACCGGTTCTGCTATCATTGAATAATTCGTATGATAGATGACAAATCCCGGTTTGGCTCCTGCCGGCTTCTTCAGATTCATCCGTTTTGTATAGTCGATCTCCACCTTTGGATTCTCTCTTCCAGACGAATAATATGCTGCAAGCCTTGCCGCCTCTTCATAGGTCTGATCCGGAAGTTCTTCTGCTCCCTCCATCCGTACGATCACATGCGAGCCCGGCATCTTCTTTGCATGGAACCACATGTCCCCGCCATTTGCGAACTTAAATGTCAGTTCATCATTCTGCAGATTATTCTTGCCGACATATATATGAAAACCATCAGATGATATATAGTGATATGGCTTGCTCTTGCTGGTATGCTTATCCCCTTTTTTGCCATATCTTCCCTTGATATATCCGCTGATCATCAGCTCTTCTTTTACCTGAGCTAACGCATTTTCATCCAGTGTCATATCGATAAATGTCTGAACCGATTGTAGATATTCCAATTCATGTCTGGTCTCAACAGTCAGCTTTTCTAACGCCTCATATGTCCGCTTCTGCTTGTTGTACTTTGCAAAATACCGTTTGGCATTCTCAAGCACCGATATTGTCGGATCGAGTGGAATCTCGATTTCTTCATTTGTGTAATAATTCAATGCACGGAAGCTCTTTGTTCCCTGCTCCACTCCATATCCATAGGTATTGATCAGCTCACCATATACCTTATATTTCTCCCGACCTTCGGTATCCTTCATCTGCTTTAACTGCAGATCATATTTCTTGCTGGCTCTTTCAATCGCAGTTGAGATAATTTTCCGCAGATCTGCTGATTTCTGCCGGATTCTTGTTACCTTACTCTTCTTATAATAATACTCATCTAAAACCTTTGAAATTTCATCCTTATCTTCCACCTGATAATCCTGATACATACTGAGTCTTACTGATGAAAATTCAACCGGAATATACCCATCATATACAATATTCGGCACATAGTTTTCTGCCTTTATATCGGAAACCATTTTCTCAAATTCCTGGTACAGCTTCTCTTTCTGAATATCCGTTAACGCTGCTGTTGACTGTCCGCCATCGATTCCCACACGATAACAAAGCTCATTTGCGATCAGGGGTGAAATACCTGTAACTGAGGTATAAATTGCCTTTGTAACAGTCACAGGCTTTGTATATACCGCAGATGCAAAATAATCCTGATCTGTATCATATGGAGAACGCTTATCACCGGACGGCGGATATACATAAGCTTTACCTGGAAGGACCTCTCTCACCGAGCTTACCAGATGGGATATATGCTTAATACTATCAATTATCATTCCATCCGCATCCGTGAAGATAATATTACTGTGCTTACCCATGATTTCTATAATAAGCTTCTTTTTGCACAGATCTCCCATCTCATCGAGGTGCTCGATCGTGAATTCCACGATACGTTCAAAGCCCGGCTGGCAGACATCTACGATCCTGCCATTTCCGATATGCTTACGAAGCAGCATACAGAAATTCGGAGCTGTCATCGGATTCTCCTTAGGCACCTGCAGCAGATAGATCAGAGGCAGACTTGCATCTGCAGATAACAGTAAGCGGTAATTCTCCCTGTTGTTTTTTATAATAATATTCAGTTCATCATTTTCCGGCTGGTAGATCTTATAGATCCTTCCATCCACTAATTTCTTTTTCAGATCACTTACAACATTTGATATTACAACTCCGTCAAAAGCCATATGAAACCACCTTTCCTGCACAGCTCCACCTATTTTCGTACGACCGCAGCCCCAGATCTGTATGTTCTGCGGTAAAAAGGCAGAAAATGTATCGCAACATCTTCTGCCTGATTTTTCATTTATGAAAAATGAGTTTAACCGTTTGTTTTTATAATGAATTGTAAAGATCGTTATAGATCTTTGCTGAATTGTACCAGGAGTAATCCATTCTCATGCCACGCTCCTGAATACCATACCATGCGTCTTTGTTGTTATAATAAACTTCCTTTGCATAGTTGATCGCATCTAACAGCTCATATGCATTGTAATTTGCAAATGAGAAACCTGTACCTGTATTCTCAAACTGGTTATATGGTTCTACTGTATCTTTCAGACCACCAGTCTCTCTTACGATCGGAACTGTTCCATAACGAAGTGCCATTAACTGGGTCAGACCACATGGCTCAAATCTGGATGGAACAAGCATAACATCACAACCCGCATACATCTTATGGGATCTTTCATCCGAATAATAAATATTCGCAGAAACCTTTGCAGGATGAATGCCCTGATAATAACGGAACATATCTTCATATCTGCTGTCACCGGTTCCAAGAACGATGAACTGGACACCATCACAACAGATATCATTCATAATGCGATCAACCAGATCAAGTCCCTTCTGGTCTGTCAGTCTGGATATAATACCGATCACAAACTGCTTATCATCCTGTGGAAGTCCACATTCCTTCTGAAGTTCAACCTTGTTGATCTTCTTCAGTTCACGGAAATTGTCGACACTGTAATTCTTGTACACCTGTGAGTCTGTAGCAGGATTCCATACATCGTAATCAATTCCGTTTACAATTCCCCAGAGTGACTGCCATCTTGCACTCAGAAGCCCATCCAAGCCTTCACCGTAATATGGTGTCTGAATCTCTCTGGCATATGTGTTACTTACTGTTGTGATCTTGTCTGCATATACAAGGCCACCCTTTAACATACTTGCATCTTTTCTGACTTCCAGCTTATCCGGTGTGAACACATAATCCGGAAGACCGGAATCTGCCTTGAGCGTATCGATATCCCACTTACCCTGGAACTGTAAATTGTGGATTGTCATAACAGACTTCATGCCACTGAAAAACGGATTTCCGGCAAATAACGTTTTCAAGTATACCGGAACCAGACCAGCCTGCCAGTCATGGCAGTGCAGGATATCCGGCTGGAATCCTACTGCCGGCAGAATACATAATGCTGCCTTTGAAAAGAAGCTGAACTTTTCAATATCCCACTTTACATCTCCGTATGGGGTAAATCCATTGAAGTAATATTCATTATCAATAAAATATACTTTTACTCCTTCGTATTCCAGATACATAACCCCGACATAATCATTCTTATATCCGATATCCATATAGAAATGGGTCAGATACTGCATTTTTTCTCTGTATTTATTTGGAATACAAAGATAGTTCGGCATGATAACCCGAACATCATATTCATTTCTGTCAAATATTTTTGGAAGTGTCCCTACAACATCCGCCAGACCACCCGTTTTGATAAATGGTACACACTCTGAAGCAATATAAGCAACTTTCTTCATCTTCTCTTATTTCCTCCCATGGAATAACTCCAAAATAATATTAATTTTATCATATTTATACATATAATTCAATGAATAAAGGTGCTGCATTTTATTGCAATTATAAAATTTGGCTGTGGACTTTTGGTTACTTTTCCATTATGATGAAAATGATCGGTCAACACAGTTTTGAATGGTATCCGGCATACCCGGAAATGACCGTCAATTTTATTTTAATAAGGAGACCAAACATGGCAAAACAGAATGATGATGAATTAGATGATATCGAAATGATGTCACTTGAACTCGACGACGGAACAAACCTCGAATGTGAGATTGTTGCTACCTTTGATGTTGAGGATACCTCTTATATAGCTTTGCTTCCTGTCGAAGCACCGGAAGGTTATGATGATGACGAGGTTCTTGTATACCGTTATATTGAACTTCCAAACGATGAATTCACACTGGAACCAATTGATGATGAAGAAGAATTCGATATGGTTGCTGATGCTTTTGATGAAATTCTGGATGAGATGGAATTCAATTCCATGTCTGAAGATGACTAATCATCTTCAGACACAGTAACCAGATTATTTTTTATCGTATATTCGATACTTAATGTTTTTGTAATCTGATCTTTTTCAAAATACACACAGATTTTTTTATCATCCACAAATGTTATGATACCTTTGCCATATCGTTTGTGGATGATTTTATTTCCAACCTGCAGCATATCATAGTCAATCACCATTTCTGTTACAAACCGGGAAATCTGTCCCGTCTTTCCATACACCACCTTCGGTACATAGATATACAGACCATATCGTGCCCTGGTAACGGCAACATAGAACATTCTCCGTTCTTCCTCCAGTTCCGCATCTGTGACCGATTTCTTATGTGGCGTCATTCCTTCTACTGCATTCATGATAAATACCTGATCAAACTCCAGTCCTTTTGCCCCATGCATCGTCGCAAGTACAACTGCATCCTTTGCGTGTTCCGCTGTTTTCCCCTGTTCCTTCAGTTTTATCCTATATTCATTTAACAGGTTAAACCACTCAATAAAGGAATCGGCACCTCTTGCCATCTCCTGAAATTCATCCGCAATATCCATATACTCCTGTGGATCGATTCCCCTATATGAAGCATATTCCTTCAGATATTCATCATACCCAACCGCTTTCCTGATATAATTAACGGCTGCATATGGTTTTAATTCTGCGATCCTCCTGAAATCCGTTTCCAGGGTTACCAGATTCTGCACTATCCTGTGATTGTCCTTATAGAATTCCTGCATCCGCTCCAGATCTACCGGATCAGTTTCCAGACACTCCCGGCTTATATACCGGTTCGGTCGATTTATGATCCGTAAAAATAATGCCCGTTCTCGGTTTCCAAGTGCTGCCTTAATATAATCAAGGATATTCACAACGACAAAATGGGAAAAAAGATCCGGCATATTATCCTTCATCCGGAATGGAATATTATTCTGCATCAGCTTCATTGCAAGTCCGGATGGTTCCGAATTGGTACGATAAAGAATAGCAATATCCAAATATGGGATACCCTGCTGATTCATCTCCCGGATTTTCTGTATGATACCATCTGTTTCCTGCCGCATTCCCTCGACTTCAATCACATGCACACGCTCACACTGACTTTTCTCAAATGCAGACCGGATCTCCTTCTGATACCGCTTCTTATTGTTCTTAATGATACGTCCTGCCGATTCCACGATTGCACTGCTGCATCTGTAATTTATACTTAAGCAGACCATCCGAGTATCCGGGAAATCATCCGGAAAGCCAAGCATGATCCTCGTATCTGCGCCACGGAATCCATAAACAGACTGGTCGTCGTCTCCCACCGCAAATATATTATGTTCTTTTCCTAACAGCAGCTTCACAGTCTGATACTGGATCCTGTTAATATCCTGAAACTCATCAATCAGAATATACCGGAACCTCTGCTGCCACATTCTCCGGATATCCGGTCTATCCCGAAGCAATTCATATGTAAATACGAGCATATCATCAAAATCAATCTTATTATTCGCCCGAAGTACCTCTTCATACTCCCGGTAAGCAATCCGGAAATCTTCCGGCTTCATGTTCATCGAATGATACTGTCCGATCGGTGTCAGTTCACTTTTTACCAGACCGATCTCTGCAATTACATTTTTTGCAAAATCATCCTGTCCATTATATTCCATATTATGTTTTTCAATAATACTGCGAATGATCTGATATTTCTCCGATTCCAGTATGATATTGCTTCCATTATATCCATAGGCTTGACGTAAGATCATAAAGAATACCGAATGAAAGGTTCCAAAAGTAACACCACTCGAATATCCCATTATTTTCTCAAACCGGCTTTTCATCTCACCTGCTGCTGCCTTGGTAAAAGTGATCACCAGGATCTGACTTCCATTTACCCGACCATGCTCCAACATATATTTCACCCGGTGCGTGATCACCGTCGTTTTTCCACTTCCCGGTCCCGCCAGAACTAGCATTGGCCCTTTTTCATGCCGGATCGCTTCTAATTGTTCTTTACTGAATTGCTGTTTTTCTTCCAATCGTTCTTCCCTTCAACAGAAAAGAGAACAGGACGGATACAACCATCTGTCTGTTCTCTTTCTCTTCCCTGTTATAAAATTCTGCTGTAGTTCTTCTTTATCAGATTATCTACCGCAGCATTTCTTATACTTCTTACCACTACCACAAGGGCATGGATCATTTCTTCCAACCTTTGGAGGCTTTACAAGTGTTCTGGATGTCTTCTCTTTCTTATAGAGTTCATCTCTCTTTTCCTGTGTAAGGATCTTGTCCCATGCAGGTAATGTATATAACCATTCTGCATTGCATCCAACCATATTCATATACAGCTTCTCATAATCAATACCAAGTGTTACTTCTGAATCCTCTGTAACCTCGTCGAGATTATTCGATGTGATCAGACTGTCATCAATTCCATCCAGGAAACCGATCATGGTCTGGATACTTACTTCAAACTTCTCTGCAAGTGCCTTTACTGTTCCTTTTACAGGATCTGCCTTTGGATTTGCAAGAATTATTTCATAAATACCTTTTTCTGCCTGAAAATAATCAAACCAGAACTGCTTTCCTTCTGGTGTTCTGTCATCAAAACCATACGCATAATCGCGCCACTGTGATAATAAACTCATGTTACATACCTCGTTTCAATTTTTAAAACTTTATAGAGTATATCAGATAATCCCTTATTTTTCAACATTATTCTTTTCTGTTTCATCTGACGACACAGCCTGATCTGCCAGTTCTTTTCCTTTTGCTGTAAGCAGCTTTGTGATCAGACTGATTCCATAAAATAATACCGGAACCAGAATGCACAGAAATAATGCCGCTGAAAAATATTCACTGCCTGTTATTCCCAAGATAAATGCCCAGACAACCAGTCCAAGAATCACAAGGACCATAAGAAAGGCTGCTATCCGCTTCATTTTCTCCATTAAAGTTCTTCCTTTATCTTCTTAAAATATTGTTTTATGTTCTGCTCATATCCATTATCCGTCGGTTCATAAAACTGTCTGTCTGCGATCTCATCAGGCAGATACTGCTGCTTTACATAATGATTTGGATAATCGTGTGCATATTTATAACCTGTATGTCCAAGCTTCTTTGCTCCGCCATAATGTGCATCCCGCAGATAGACCGGAACCTGTCCTGTCTGCTCATGTTCCACAACATTTTTTGCAGAAAAGATCGCATTCACGATCGCATTACTCTTTGGAGCGCACGCCACGTAGATCGCCGCATGTGCAAGTATGATCTGAGCCTCCGGCATACCGACCCGCTCTACCGCCTGCGCACATGCTGTTGCAACACAAATTGCATTTGGATCCGCATTTCCAACATCCTCACAGGCACATATCATGATCCGTCTTGCTATAAATGTAATGCTTTCTCCACCGCACAGCATCTTTGCCAGATAAAATACGGCAGCATCCGGATCGGAACCACGCATACTCTTGATAAATGCAGAAATGATATCATAATGATTGTCTCCGTCCTTATCATATCGGAATGCTCTTCTCTGAATACATTCCTCTGCCACCGACAGCGTAATATGAATCTGCCCATCTGCTTCCGGTTCGGAAGAAAGAACTCCAAGCTCTACTGCATTTAGTGCACTTCTGGCATCTCCTTCTGACATATCACTTAAGAATTCCACGGCATCATCATCTATACATGCATTAAAGGCTCCCATGCCCCTCTGGTCATAAACAGCCTTTAATATGATCTCTTTTATATTTTCTTTTGACAACGGTTTTAATTCAAAAATATTAGATCTTGAAATTAAAGCCCCATTCACTTCAAAGTAAGGATTCTCTGTCGTTGCTCCGATCAGGATGATCGTTCCATCTTCCACAAATGGAAGCAGATAATCCTGCTGTGATTTATTAAAGCGATGGATCTCATCAATAAAAAGTATGGTTCGTTTTCCATACATTGTCTTCATATTCTTCGCTTCTTCTATGATCTGCTCCATATCCTTCTTACCGGAGGTTGTTGCATTGATCTGCTTGAAATCCGCCTTTGTCGTATGTGCGATCACCATGGCAAGCGTCGTTTTTCCGGTTCCCGGCGGTCCGTAAAAAATCAGTGAGCTAAGCTTATCCGCCTTTATCGCACGATAGAGTAATTTCTCTTTTCCGATAATATGCTCCTGCCCGATCACCTCATCCAGGCTCTCAGGTCGCATTCGTTTTGCCAGAGGAGAATCATCATCCTTCTGGTTTTCTCTCATATAATCAAATAAATCCATTCTTATTCATCCTAAATAACATCAAGCTTCTTAAGGATCTCGTTGAATTTCATAATATCAATCGGTTTGCAGATGTAATCATCATAATCATCACTGGCCTGATTGCTGTCAAAGCTGGTTTCATCCAGTGCACTTGTCATAATAACCTTTGACCGTAACATTCTGGATACGCCATGCTTTCTCTCTGCATTTCGAATCGATGCAAGTACCTTATATCCATCGATCTTCGGCATCATGATATCCAGACAGACAAGTTCAAAATTTTCGCCCTTTTCCAAATGATTTACAAATTCATCAACAGCTGCAATTCCATCTGGTGTAATTACAACTTCTCCAAATTTACTTAAATATTTTGATAAAAACTTTGCATTTGCAACATCGTCCTCAGCAATTAATATTCTCATGACAAACTTCCTCCTACTTTAAAATCTAAGCATCTTTTCAATCTGGTTCAGCATCTCTTTTACTTCAACACGAAATGTTTTCTTGGAATATTTGGTTCTTCGCTCTAAAAGACCCTCTGTAAATATACCGTTAAACATCAATGTCAATTCCCTTGGGGTAAATACCTCCCGAATCTCTCTGTCTGCTATAGCGTCTTCAAACAGCTTACAGACAAATTCATTTCTCTTCAGAATACATTCAGAAATAACCTCTCGTGTCTCACTCAGATGCAATAATTCCTCATAATGCAGCATAATCGCACCCATACCAATATAATTATCATAATAGGTTGCATATGTATCTGCATAAAACCGTAACTTATCCATATTCGATCCGGCCTGATGATCCACGGTCATCTGGATATTCTTATCAAATGCCGCATACTGTACGACCACTTCCGTCAATACTTCATCAATACCCCCGAAGTATTTATAGATCAAAGTTTCGGATATATTTTCCTTACGAGCCAGATTCTTGGTTGTCAGAGCATTCAATCCCAGATCGCCGATTAATTCAACTGCCGATGCAACGATCTTATCCCTTCTTGAAACGTAATTCTCAGCCACACCGTTCTCCTCTCAACACATAAACTTACACCCAATATATACTATATAATTCTATGTCATGCTCTTTCGTTTGTCAATCAAAAAAGCTTCAAATTAATATACGCAGAACACAGTTGTAAACTTCTCTTTTTTCTTCTGTTTTCAAGGTGCTTTTATGCCTGTGTTTCTGATGAAACACCTGTTTTTATACAGTTACAGTCGTCAGCATATGCTTTTTCCGGTCGTAATAATAAACATTATAAGAAAGGATATCCTGTCGGTGAAGCACACTGTCATTTGCTTCTTTCACAATATCTGCCAGCATCTTTGGCTCCGACACTTTTCCAGCCTCCACAAACATACACTCATGAATACTGGACGGCATAATATAGATACTGTCCCCGGCAAGCTCCGTACACATATCAAGGATTCCCCGGTACAACATAGCTCCGGCTCCGTTTAATCCCATTTCATTTGATATTACATACAGTTCTCCGCACTCGCCCGAAAACTCATCTTCCACAAATGCAGGAAGACAGTTTCTCGCCTTCAGATATGCTGTGATCCGGTCGATCACTGGAGGAAAATATCTTGGAGTATTCCTTTCTGCCAGTTGGTAAAGTGTCTTCGTATCTGTATGCCATCGTTTCAGATCATCCTCTGATACCGTTGATGATGCCATCCCATTCTCACCTTTATGAAAGACACATCGAAATATGATCGCAAGATCATGAAACGGAATATACGGAACATGCTCCAGATATTCTTCATTCATACTTTGATTCACAACCGTATAGATCAGCCGGTTCTTCACCCAGTTAAAATCCATATAGTTCTGAATTTCATTGTCGGATGATACTTTGGTACATCGTTCCGTAAAGATATCCTTTATCCTCAAAACAACAGTATGTATCTCCTCCTTTTGAATATCCTCTCTATAAAAATCGTCAATATATATCGTTGGTGTTATCATGGAATTTCTGTCCCTTATATTGATTCCAGTAAGGATCAACCCGTTATTTTTTACAACTCTGGTAACCGCAACCTCCATATTGTCCGGTTCAAATAAAACTTCCAGCCCATCTCTGACTGTTTCTGTAAATTCATTAAATTTCATTTTATCTCTCCTTCGCAGCTTCTTTGTCTGAAACATTTCGAAAAAATGATAAAATCCGGATTCTATTGCTGAAATATTTCTTCCATCATGATAAAGAATTTCCTATGTGTCGTCAACATTTTGCGTGTGTTTATTTGTAACAGCTTGTGCGTTTCTGTAACAGTTTTTCTTCCGAACAAACAAAAACGGATGTGTATTTCGCATCTTTCTTATCAAAATCTGCAAAAAACACATCCGCTCTTATATTTTTTTATCGATGGATAACAATGCTTTTATCCGCCTGCTCACAGGCAAAACCAGCCATCCCTATTTATATTCTTTTACATATTTTGACAAAAAACTAACAAATACGTCCATCTCTGCATCCGTTCCGATCGAGATTCTCAGATAATTGTCAATCCTTGGCTTATCAAAATAACGCACATAGATATTATTCTCTTTTGCCGCAGCAAAGATCTCCTTTGCAGGAATACTCTCATGTGTTGCAAATACAAAGTTTGCAGATGATGGCAGACAGGTAAATCCAAGCTCTGCGATCTCTTTCACAAATCTTTCTCTGGTTGCAATGATCTGTCCAACCTTCTCCCTGAAATATGCATCATCATGAATGGATTCTACACCGAGCACCAGAGACGGTCGGTTCATCGTATATGAATTATAGGAGTATTTCACATCATTTAAGGCTTTGATCAGTTCAGGGTTGCTGATTGCATAACCGATTCGAAGTCCCGCCATGGAACGTGATTTTGAAAAGGTTCTGACTACCACAAGATTGTCGTATTTGTCGATCAGCGGAAGTGCTGTTTCTCCTCCAAAATCAATATATGCCTCATCTACGATCACGATCACATCCGGATTGTTCTTTATGATCTTCTCTACATGATCCAACGATTCGTAGATACCGGTCGGTGCGTTTGGATTCGGGAATACGATTCCACCGTTTTCGCCCTTATAATCATCTATCTTCAGACGGAAGTTCTCATCAAGTGGCATCTGCTTATATGGAATCCGGAACAGTTCTGCCCATACATCATAAAAAGAATATGTGATATCCGGAAACAGAATCGGTTTATCCGAATTAAAGAAGGTCAAAAATGACATTGCAAGTACATCATCGGAACCTACACCTACAAATACCTGTGATGCATCCACACCATGATACTCCGCCAGTGCATCCACCAGTACGCCTGCTGTCGGATCCGGATATAACCGTAACAGATCCTCATTATCCTGAACCGCTTTTACTCTTGGAGACGGTCCATACGGATTCTCATTTGTATTTAATTTGATCACATTTGTATTCTTTGGCTGCTCACCAGGTACATATGGCTCAACCTGACGAATATTATCTCTCCATGATGCCATGATTTATCCTCCATGTTATCTCTGCTAATCAGCAGGTTATCGTTTTCAGTTGTCTATTCTATCATTTTGCAGGATGAAATACAAGATAAGAATCATAAGACTGCAGCTCACTCATATCGTCAGATGCGGTAAGGGCATCACTGAATTCCCTGCTGTAAAATGCTGCGATCAGGATTGCATTTTTATTTGACCGTTTCAGATAATAAAGCCGGTCATAACATTTACTATAGTCAAAAAAACACCCGGATCCTGTTTTTGTATTTTCTGAAAATGCCATTTTCCGCTCCATATTCAAACTGACATACTACAACCTTTGTTCTATGCCGGGGATAGGTACATTCTATATCTGTACTGCCCGAATAGAAATATTATACTCAATTTTTCAGATATGGCATATAAATCCTTTTATAACAGAATGTGTTTTTTCCAAATTCCGGTTTTGTAAAATAAAAATGATATTATAGCTCCAACGGCTGTCGCGATCGGTATAGATATCGCAATTCCTCTTACACCAAGTTCACAAAGAAATGTCAGAACATATGCTAACGGAATACGAACGATAAATGCAGATATCATATTTGTAACCAGCGTAATCCATCCATTTCCAGTTGCGGTTGAAACCGTATTAAATGACATGATAAATGGAAGTCCCACATATTCAAACGAAAAAGCAAAGATATACGGCATACCATAGACCAGGACATCTTCTTTTACGCCAAACAGATGAAATATCTGCTCCCGGAATATATGCATCAACGTAAACACGACCAAAGACACACCAATACAGAGAGCCAGACAACAGTGCATAGTCTTTGATGATCGTTTCACATCTTTCTTGCCCATATTCTGTGCGATCATGGCTGATGCAGCCGAGCTGATCGCTGCTTCCGGAAGAATTGCAAATCCATTAAAGTTATTTACTATTCCTGCTGCAGCCGATGCTGCTACACCACCCGCCCTGTTAATGAATGTAGTCAAGATCAAAAACGAAAAATTTGTACCAACCATTTGAATACTAAGCGGCAATCCAGTACGAAGCAGAGTGTGGAATTCCTCTTTTATAAAATGAAAAGAAGATGGTTTGAAATCAAACATAAAATCATGATGTTTTAAATATATTATACAAAATAACATCGAACAGCCCTGTGCAAATACAGTTGCAACAGCAGCACCACCGGCTCCTAAATGACATCCGGCAACCAGCACCAGATCCAAAATAATGTTGATCACACATGCAATCATAACAAAGATCATCGGTGTCCGACTGTCACCAAGTCCACGCATAATTGCACTTAATGCATTATAACCATAAATAAATAATAGGCCCAAAGTGCAAATAAACAAATACTGTTCTGCCTGTGAAAATGCCTCTTCAGGTGTATCAAGTAATCGAAGTAACGGCTGTTTTAATATAAATAACAGTACCATAAATGCTGCTGCCATAACTGTCAATGTTATGAGTAATGTACTGATTGCTCCATTGATCTTATCCTTACGTTTTGATCCCAGATAATTTCCAAGCATCACAGTTCCTCCGCCTGACAGTCCCGCGGCAAGATTTGTCAGGATCACAAGCACCTGTCCTCCGATATTAGCTGCCGATATGGAATTTGTTCCGCCAAAATGTCCTAATATGATCAGATCGATCAGGCTGTATAAGGACTGAATCAAATTACTGATAAAAAACGGCACAGCAAACCATACAAGTTGCTTCCAGATATTTCCTTTTGTAAGATCATGTTCAAATGTACTCATGTCTGCATTTACCTCTTTTGTAATTAAAATGGTATATATTCTTTATTAAAGTCATGTTTTTATTTCTAATTCATACGCTCTAACATATTTATATCGCCAGACTGTATTGCCTGAATATTCTTTTTAATTCGTTCTTCTTCCCAGTCCCACCATCTGATTTCTTCAAGTTTCTGAATCGTTCCTTCATCAAATCGTTTACGAATTGGCTTTGCCGGTACTCCTCCAACTACCGTATATGAAGGCACATCTTTTGTTACCACTGCACGAGTGCCTATAATTGCGCCATCACCGATTGTTACACCAGACAAAATAACTGCTTCATATCCAATCCACACATCATTTTCAATTACAATATCACCCTTATTATCCCATGCATCGCATATATCCTTTGCATCCAATCCCCATTCTTCAAAGAAAACAGGAAACGGATACGTAGATAACGATTTCATTGCGTGATTTGCACTGGTAAATAAAAATTTTGCCCCACATGCAATAGAACAGAATTTTCCAATTTTTAGCTTATCCTTATTAACAGGATAATGATACAAAACATTATTTTTTTCAAAATCAATCGTATCATGTACAAAATCGTTGTACATTGTATAATCCCCTACCTCTATATCAGGGGTATTTATTACATTTTTCAGATAAACGATCTGTTTATCGAATGTTCTTGGGAAAATATTATCTTTCATTTTCGGCCTCCTGTTGTCGAAAATATCTGTATAATTCTCGAAATCTCAATAACTGCAACCTTCAGCATCACACCACCGGACATTTTAGTTTGATATATTTTTCTGCATTTCCTGTAGAAAATGATCCATGTGATCTTCCAGAAGCCTTATCACCCGACTCTTGTCATCTACTCCATCATATATGCTGTAAAGCAAAAAAATAGGTCCATAAAAATCAAGTGCTGTCTGTCTGGCTTTTCTTGCATCCCCCAGCATATTCGAGAACAAAGCTTCTATATAAGTTAATGGTCCACCTGCAAGATAATTCTGATATAACTGTGCCATCTGTGGCTCCCTGTACTGTTCCAATGTCAGCATCTTACGGAAACAGGATGAGAATTCTTCTTCTGTCCAGTGAAGAAACTGCACCTTTGTAAACTGCTTAATTTTATTATATGCTGTTTCTTTGTACTCAGCTGTAACCTTTTCCAGATAGCCCTCCGGCAATCCGTGATAACGGATACCATACTCGCTTGCCTGTCTGAAACCACTCTTACCATAAAAATCAATATTTTCCTTCATGATATTATATTTTACAAAATCATCCAATGACACCGTCTCATACTTTTCAGGCATTCTCTCTTTATCATCCTCCGGCATATCATGATCTGATGCCTGCTCACTTTCCTGTTGCTTCATCCGCTCCACAATACAGTTAAAAATATCTTTTTTGCTCTTATAACGACGGTATAATCTCCCTTTGTCATACCAAGTTCTCCTGCTATCTGGCTGACTGAGACAGCCTCGTAACCATCCCTGGCGAAAAGATTAAGTGCCGCAATTAATATTTCTTCTTTCCTATTACTCATACTAATAACCTCCGGGCAAAAAATAAACGACCGTTTACACTTTTATTTTAGTAAACGTTCGTTTATTTGCCAAGGCTTCATTTTTTAACATTTAAGCAAAACCTGAAATGTTCTCATATCGGCTTTTACACAAAACAAATAAACTATAGCCGAACGGTATATTTGTTTGCATAATATACCATTCGGCTATGCCTATCATAAATAAATTTACTTACTAACAGAAACATCCATAATACAATCTGTCTGATCATAATCTATAGAAACACTATATCCATCATCCCGCTCCGCATCGTAAGAATCCTCATCTTTATCTGCGTCCTTTGTATATCCCCTTTTCTTGCATAAATCCATATATTCCTCAAATTGTGACTCTGATACTCCATACACATCAAAGCATAGATAATCATCCAGATCTAATGTTACTTTTATAACTTCTGCTTCCGGCTTATCAATCTCTGTTCCAATCTCTTTTTCTGTCCATTGTACGGTCTCTTCACTATCAGATTCCAAGGAGTATTTCTGTGATTTGAAATCATAATATTCTGTATATAATCTACCATTACTTACGAATTCTATTGTTGCAATATCCGGCTGCATAAGTTCCAGATGTGCTTTATCCTTTAAATAATAAATTCCAGAAAAATAGTGACATGGTACGTTAGATACTTCATCTCCTTCTTTCACCAATCTTTCTACACCTGTATTCATTCCAATTGTTTCTTTTTTTATTTTAATCATATCGTCATCACTCAAATTAAATTTCTTCTCTATGTCCGAATAAAACTTTTGTTTTTCTTCTTCCGTTATTTCCTCTTTTTCAGTATAGTCCAGGCCGAAATAAACAATGTCCAACTTTGAATTATTTACATAATTCATCACAATATGTCTGTCTCCATCTATTATTCCTTCTCCTACATTCCAATCAATATCCTCAATTTTTACAGTTTCAGAGTCTGTTTTTTTATTATCTTTTTGCTCTTGATCTGTTCCTACACTGTGACAACCTGCTAGCAACATGATTGCCCCAATAAATGTTGTGATTATAATTTTCTTTTTACTTCTCATTTGTCTTCCCTCCATTTTCAGATTTTCCATTAATGCTATTAATATAAACTCTCGCCTGTTGAATAAGTTCCGTCATTTTTTCTGTTTCACATTCAAGCATTCTCACATGTACTTCCATCGCATCTTTTCTTACATTATCAGGTGCATCTATAATTTCTTTTACCTCCTCCAGTTTAAACCCAAGCTGTTGTAAGAAACGAATCATTTGTGCTCTCTGAAACGCCTGCTCATCATATAGCAAATGACCATATTTATTTTTTGCCGAAGGCTTCAATAAACCAGCCTGCTCATAACATTGAATACTTCTTCTTGAAACATTCAATCGTTCACACATTGTTCTTAAAGTCATTAGTTCCATATACATCCTCCTTCAGCCTAAATCTGCACGTTACGTGCTGTCAAAGGCTTTTATGATTTTTTATTTCATAAAAGAGAATGTTTTTTTCGCGAACCATTTCCCATGCTACAAATTATTCGGTTATGTCCCTCTTTGTATCTTCAATTAATTCATTCAGTTTTTTCATAGCACTCTCAGGTTTATTTCTAACCAGAAGATTTCTCAGTTCCTCTAAATCTCTTAACAATTTTCTGTTAAATGCTGTAAATATAATTGTATTATCTTCCGATTCTCTATACATATCATTTATCTCCTATTCAAATTCTAATTTTACTTTTCCGTTTGTTATGATCTTTCTGATGCTATTTCCAGATTAAATCTGCACGTTACGTGCTGTCAAAAAATTTTTCTCTTATAAAAGAAATTGTATTTTTCGCGAATATGAGAAGCTCTGAAAGATATTCATGAATTTGAAATCTGTCAGGCATGGGACAAAATGCCACATCTGGTTGAATTTACAAAGAACTCGAAGATCGTCATAAGTTTCCAAATTCAAGTAATCCATCTTCTGTCACTATTCCAGAAGAATCATTTGCTAATATTCTTGTATTGACTTTAGAAGATGCATCGTGATATGTTCGTTGTTTCTCCTTGCTGACGTACTTGCCCTCGGACAGATCTGTGTATCTTACATGCTTGAGCTTGTCTGTCTCTGTACTGTTCTTCTCGTCAATCTTCGCCTGTACCTGTTTGTACAATTCTTCTCCTAACAGTTCCTTTAATTCCATTGTTCCATCCTTTCTTGGCTTTAATCGTAGCCACACATGGCAGTTATCACTCTTGCCGGAGTTATTCTTTGTCGGTCACAGTTTTATCGCCATAAGCCGACTTTGGGCATAAAAAAAGACCATGTTTTTATCATGATCTAAATTACTAATTATTTAATTGCATGAAAAAAGCACCCTACTAATTGAACAGCCCCAAAAAAGTCAGACCAAAAATCTAACGATTGAGGGGCACCTCAAATGCGGAGTGCTTAAGCTTTTCTATTCAGGTAATATTTGAACTGATGAATCAATCACAAATACACTTGTTTCAAATTCACCATCTTCATCCTTTCCCTTTACTTTGTAATAATGTTCACCAAGCTCAGACAATGGTTCAATCATTGTAATGGTTGCGGGTGAATCATCATTTTCAAAATATTCAGTTATGATATTTTTTTCATCCATAATAATCACCACCTCACTGTTGCACTTAGTTTTGAAATATCTGTTGTTATATCCTTATCGTCAACCCTTAAAATACCAAACTTATTTTTCTTTGCCAGTGAAAAATAATATTCTACATCATCCATATTTGACTGTGGGTCAATATATCGGATAATACCGTTTTCTTTTTCTGCTATAAAAACATGAGCACTTTTACTATTTTTCCATGCAGTATAGATAATATGCCTAGAACCATCAGGTGCATTCGCTAGCGCATTTCTGATAGCCTTTTCACTTTGATTGAATGTGAAACTTGGTGTATTTCCTGATGAATCAACAAAACATTCATTTTCCCAAATGATTGTGTTGTTTTTCTTTGGTTTGGGTAATGCTTCAACATCATAACCCCTTCTTCTAAGTTCATACGCCTGCACGCATCTTTGGCAATTCACACCATACTGGGTTCCCCTTACATATTTAGGGTTTGCCCATTTTGGGGAATCCTCAATCGAAAATGTTTTTCCCTGTACCCCAAGCGTGGGTAGCTTTGAATGCAATGTTGATCTCTCGCTAAAAAGATTTTTTATTTTTTTCGAGATATCTTTCAACTTAATAACATCCGGCTCATCATCTGCTGTCGCTCTTCCATATCCATCTTCTATTGATGTGAACTCACTGAACCAGTCATCATAAGAATAGCCATCTGTTATGTCACTAAACTGCTTTTTCAAATTTTTTAATTGTGTATCTATATTTTTTATTTTATCATTATGTTTTATATTATCAATATCTTCCTGAGTTATTCCCAAATACTTTCTCTGGTACTTCTCAAACTCATCTGACTTATCCAAATCAAAGTATGCAGCTCGATCTTTCAGTCGCTGAAGCTCATCATCATCCAATGCCCATCTTGCTCTCTGTAATAAGCAGCACCGGCAGTTGCAGTCTTCTGCCGGATCTCCAAACATTCCAGGGGCTTCAACCTTAAGGTTTGCCACCTCAAAAAGCTCGTTCACATCCCGAATCTGTCCATCAAGCAGTCTATGCAGATCTCTTGTATTGCCATCAAAAGTGGAAAGTCTCAGATCATTCGTGTTCCATTTACGCCGGAGGAAATAGATTTACTCTGGAAGAACATAAACTATGGTGTTGTTGATATGATTCTAATTGGTATATACAGCGGATGGCGACCACAAGAATTGTCTATCTTGAAAATAGCTGATATTGATCTGGAAAATAATACCATGTTCGACGGTCTTAAGACTGATGCAGGGCGCAACAGGTGCGTTCCTATTCATCCAAAAATAAGAGATTTGATCATAAAACGAGTAGATCAGGCTAAAGAATTGGAATCCGATTATTTATTCAATGATCCGGATAGTCAGTCTGGTATGCGCATGACATACGACAAATACAGAAGCCGTTGGAATAAGGTCATGGGAAAATTAAAACTCTCCCACCGTCCTCACGATACAAGACATACATTTATTACATTGGCAAAAGATGCTGGCATGGATGAATACATCATAAAGCTGATAGTTGGTCATTCTATCGAGGATGTGACTGAGAAAGTGTACACCCACAGGACCATGAAGCAACTTCACACTGAAATTGAAAAGATAGAATAAAAAATATGGGGCAACAATCATTATAATTGCTGCCCCGTTTTTTGTTAGTTACGAGTGTTAGTTACCTGTTAGTTGTTTGTTAGTTACAATCACTTTTTCAGGTATTTTCACGTTTCTTTATTTGGCTTATTCCCTAGCTTTTTTAGAACTTACCAGCCTTTGCAGCTTCCTCAACAGAAACAGCTACAGCAACTGTCATACCAACCATAGGGTTGTTACCAGCACCAATCAGACCCATCATTTCTACGTGAGCAGGTACAGATGATGAACCAGCGAACTGAGCGTCACTATGCATACGTCCAAGTGTATCTGTCATACCGTAGGAAGCAGGACCTGCTGCCATGTTATCTGGGTGAAGTGTACGACCTGTACCACCACCTGAAGCAACTGAGAAGTACTTCTTTCCTAACTCGTTACATTCCTTCTTGTAAGTACCAGCTACCGGATGCTGGAAACGAGTTGGGTTTGTTGAGTTACCAGTGATAGATACATCAACACCCTCTTTGTGCATGATAGCAACACCTTCTGGTACAGAGTTCGCACCATAGCAGTTAACCTTTGCACGAAGTCCTTCTGAGTAAGACTTTCTGAATACTTCTTTAACTGTGTTTGTATATGGATCATACTCAGTCTCAACAAATGTGAAACCGTTAATTCTTGAAATAATCTGAGCAGCATCCTTACCAAGACCGTTTAAGATAACACGAAGTGGCTCTTTACGAACTTTGTTAGCTTTCTCTGCGATACCGATCGCACCTTCTGCTGCTGCGAATGACTCATGTCCTGCTAAGAAACAGAAGCACTTTGTCTCTTCTTCCAGTAACATCTTACCAAGGTTACCATGTCCAAGACCAACCTTACGTGTATCAGCAACTGAACCTGGAATACAGAATGACTGAAGTCCTTCGCCGATTGCTGCTGCAGCTTCTGAAGCCTTTCTGCAGTTCTTCTTGATTGCGATTGCTGCACCTACTGTGTATGCCCAGCATGCATTCTCAAAACAAATAGGCTGAATGCTCTTTACCTGATTGTATACGTCTAAACCAGCATCCTTTGTGATCTTCTCTGCCTCTTCGATTGAGGAGATACCGTAGCTGTTTAATACTTCATTGATCTGTTTGATTCTTCTTTCATATGATTCAAATAATGCCATTATATCGTTACCTCCTTCTATTATTTCTCAATCTCTTTGTCTGTACGTGGGTCGATGAGTTTAACTGCATCTGCAACACGTCCATACTGTCCACATGACTTCTCATAAGCTGTGTTAGGGTCATCACCCTTCTTAATGAAATCAGTCATCTTACCAAGGTTAACGAATTTATATCCAATGATCATACCCTCTTCATCAAGAGCGATAGCATTTACATATCCTTCAGCCATCTCAAGGTATCTAGGACCCTTCTTTAATGTACCGTACATAGTACCAACCTGTGAACGAAGTCCCTTACCAAGATCTTCAAGACCAGCACCGATAGCAAGTCCATCCTCTGAGAATGCACTCTGTGAACGACCATATACGATCTGTAAGAATAACTCTCTCATAGCTGTGTTAATAGCATCACAAACAAGGTCTGTGTTAAGAGCTTCCATAACTGTAAGTCCCGGAAGGATCTCTGCTGCCATAGCTGCTGAATGAGTCATACCTGAACATCCAACTGTCTCAACTAATGCTTCCTGAATAATTCCTTCCTTAACATTTAATGTCAGCTTGCAGGCACCCTGCTGTGGTGCACACCAGCCAATACCATGTGTAAAGCCTGAAATATCCTTTACTTCTTTTGCCTGTACCCATTTTGCTTCTTCTGGAATTGGAGCACATCCATGATGTACGCCCTGTCCAACTGGGCACATGTTTTCAACTTCCTGTGAATAAATCATTGTGAATCTCCTTTCGAAATATGAAAATCTGCTTAAAGCGGTTATGAATATCTATTCTTTTTTCGTAACCATCAGACATATTTTCTCATAAACCGTCAATTAAGTCTATACCAATTAATAAAAAATATCAATAAGTTTGTCTAAAAATTTGCCATGTTTTTAGATTCATATTATAATTATTTTGGTTTGCTTTTATCTTTTTAGATTTCGGTAAACCAATCCTACATTGTATAAAGAAAAGAGGAATACATATGCGTTTTATAGATCTACATGTCCATACAACTGCTTCGGATGGTTCTTTTACTCCATCTGAAGTGTGCCAGATGGCTCTTGATAAGGGACTTGCCGCTCTGGCGATCACCGACCACGATACGGTTGATGGAGTCCCGGAAGCAATCCGGTTCATGGAAAATCATCAGCCGGCCCCGGATACACAGGATCCTCTTCCTATGGAATTGATTCCCGGTATCGAACTTTCGTGCAACTATGGTTCACGTGAAATCCATATTCTGGGCTTCTATATGGACTATACCAATCCCGGACTTCTTGCTGAATTGAGCGCTTTAAAAGATGCACGTTTTAACCGAAATGTGGAAATGTGCAAGCTGTTTCAGCGTGACGGCATCGATATGACCATTGAAAAACTTCAAGAGGGAAATCCGGATACAGTCATTACCCGTGCGCATTTTGCAAGAGTTCTGATTGAGGACGGCATTGTCAAGAACAAGGATCAGGCATTTAAAAAATACCTTGGCGAAAAATGCAGATACTATCTTCCGAAACCGGAGGTCACATGTGAACGTGCTCTCTCGATCATCAACCAATATGGCAAATGTGCAGTTCTCGCACATCCATTACTCTATAAGCTTGGTTATAACCAGATTGAGGAATTACTGGACTATCTGAAACCACTTGGGTTAAAGGGCTTAGAAGCTTATCATTCTTCTAATAATTCCTATGAGAGCGGAAAGCTCCGGGCGATTGCAGACAGACATGACTTGTTTGTCTCCGGCGGTACGGATTTCCACGGTGTGATCAAACCGGACATCTCTCTCGGAACCGGTCGCGGCGGTATGCGGATCACCACAGGAATTCTGGACAATATTAAAGCGCATCTTTTTTGAAGAACAGAAAAAAATCTCCATATTCAGATTTTCTACTGAACATGGAGATTTTTCTGTTCTGACATCTTCTTATTTTTAAAAAGATATTCTTTATTTCTTTTCCTTATCTTCTTCCACTACTGCTGCATTCTTCTTTTCAAGCTCAGCAACTGCATTCTTATGCATTGGAATACGACAGTTCTTGTTATTACCAAACTCAACAATGATAGTTGTGTCATCTACAATATCAAGGATTGTGCCATAGAAACCACTGGTTGTCATAATATTGTCACCCGGTTCCATCTGGTTATGCATTTCTTCTGTCTTAGCCTTCTGCTTCTTCTGTGGACGGATCATCATGAAGTAGATAATTGCAGCAAAGATCAGGATATATACAACGATAAACATTGTGCTGCTACCTGTATTTGCTGGTGTACTACCGCTTAAAACCATTCCTAATGTGTTCATAATATTCTCCTTCTAAACTTCATTTGATGTTAAACTCTCTATCATAGACTTTTTATACGATGCATATGAGCCTTCTTCGATAGCCTGTCTAATCTCTTTCATCATATTATTATAAAAATACAAATTATGCAAGACGCAAAATCTCATACCAAGCATTTCATTTGCCTTTAACAGATGTCTGATATAACCTCTGCTGTAATGCTGACATGCCGGACATCCGCAGCCTTCTTCAATCGGTCTGTCATCTGTCTCATATTTTGCATTCTTCAGATTCAGTTTTCCATGTTTTGTGTATACATGTGCATGTCGTCCGTTTCTGGATGGATATACACAGTCAAAGAAATCCACACCACGGTCAACTGCTTCGAGTATATTGATCGGCGTTCCGACACCCATCAGATAAACCGGCTTATTCTCAGGAAGATATGGCACGGTTACATCCAGAATATGATACATTTCCTCCGCTGTCTCTCCAACAGCCAATCCACCAATAGCATACCCCGGCAAATCCAGCTCTGCAATTCTTTTTGCATGGTCAATACGAATATCCTCATATACTGCGCCCTGATTGATTCCGAATAGCATCTGTTCCTTATTGATCGTATCCGGCAGGCTGTTTAAACGTGTCATCTCTGCCTTACAGCGCTCCAGCCAACGATAGGTTCTGGCAACCGAATTCTCCACATAAGAACGTTCCGCCTTTGCCGGTGCACACTCGTCAAACGCCATTGCGATCGTAGATGCAAGATTAGACTGGATCTGCATACTTTCCTCCGGTCCCATGAATATCTTGCGTCCATCTACATGCGAGTTAAATGTAACGCCTTCTTCTTTAATCTTTCGAAGTCCTGCAAGCGAGAACACCTGAAATCCGCCAGAATCCGTAAGAATTGGACGATCCCAATACATAAACTTATGTAAACCGCCCATTTTCTTCACAACCTCATCACCCGGTCTTACATGTAAATGATAGGTGTTTGATAATTCAATCTGACAGCCGATTTCTTTCAGATCTGTCGTAGCAACTGCACCTTTGATCGCAGCAGCAGTTCCCACATTCATAAATACAGGAGTTTCCACTGTACCATGAACAGTCGTAAAGGTAGCTCTTTTTGCTCTGCCATCTTTACAAATAATTTTATACATAATTACTCATTCTCCTTTAATATTCTTTCTCTATAATGCCCCAGTCTGAACGGAAATGCAACAGTTTCTTCTTATTAATTTTGTTCCTATCCACAATACGATTGAAAACTGTAACATTTGTACCAAATATAATGACTATTTTTTATTTACTCACTCTATTTTTAGTCATATTTACTTGTTTTTTATCAATTTTCATCGTCCTTTACCGAACCTTTACCGAAAAATATTGACTTTTTGTGCAATCTTCCTATAATGATAAACGGAAAAAAAATATTATAAATAAGAAGAGATACTACCATTATGATTTTCAGGTATCTCTCAAGAAGGAGGAAACATGTTAGCATCCATCTTAGCAGTAACCATCTTCCTGGCTATGTTTGTGCTGATCGTTCTTGATAAGATCGAACATTATCTTATAACGCTGGGCTGTGGATTACTCACCATCATCTTTGTCCTTGGTATCTGTCTGCACAGTGGACAGGCTATCATGGAAGTGTTAAACGTTAAAAGCATTTTTACAACCAGCTTCTGGCATACAGTTGGACAAGCATCTGAAGATTCCAGCGGTATCAGCTGGGCGACCATTATTTTTATTGCCGGTATGATGGTCATGGTTGAAGGTATGAAACGTGCAGGTTTCTTTACATGGCTCTGCATGCTGATTGCAAAGCTTGTACGATACAGAATTGTTCCAATTCTGATCACCTTTATGATCCTGTCAGCATTTCTTTCCATGTTCATTGCAAGTATCACGGTTATTCTGTTCCTTGCAGCTGTAACAGTAGAACTCTCACAATTATTAAAATTCAATCCGGTTCCAATGATCTTGGCAGAAGTCTTCTGCTCCAACCTCGGTGGAACTGCTACCGTCTGTGGTGATCCACCAAACATCATCATCGGTACCTCACTTGGATTTTCATTCTTTGATTTCCTGACAAATACCGGTGTGTTTGTTCTTATTTCACTGGTTATTATGATTGTCTATTTTTATCTTGCTTTTCGTAAGGAATTAAAGCAAAATGAAGGTGGGGTTGATACCTCAACAATACCAAGTCCTTCAGAAGCAATTACAGACAAATCCGGATTTATCTTCAGCTGTGTTATTTTCCTGCTTTCTGTTGTTCTGCTTCTTACACAGACACAGACAGGGCTGACAGTTGCTGCGATTGGTGTTATAATAGCTATAATCACACTGATCTGTTCCGGCAGACATGTACTGGAACTTTTAAAGAAGATTGATTACAAGACACTCTTATTCTTTATTGGTTTATTTGTTGTCGTTGGTGGTTTGGAGCAGACCGGTATTCTGGAAGTCATTGCAAAATTCATCAAAAACGTCAGCGGTGGAAATATGTATATCATGGTTGCTATTATCATCTGGCTCTCAGCTATCTGCAGTGCCTTTATCGATAATGTTCCATTTGCTGCTACTATGGTTCCTGTTATCAAAGAACTTGCAGCAGGTAATGGTGGGGTTCTTGCCGTCCTTGCCTATTCATTAGCCATTGGTACAGATATTGGTGGAAATGCAACACCTATCGGTGCTTCCGCAAATGTTGTTGGTACTTCAGTAGCTGCTAAAGCAGGTCATCCGGTCGGATGGGGCGAATATTGTAAGAAGATGGCTCCTGCTACTATTCTTGTTATGATCATTTGTACACTCGGTGTATTTATTCGATATAACAGCGTCTTCTAAGAAACTTACATATTTTTAGGGAGGTTATAAAATATGGACAAACAGGTTATTATCACGATCGGTCGTGAATATGGAAGTGGCGGACATGTAATTGCACAGGACATTGCAAAACGTTTTAATGTCCCATATTACAATCGTAATCTAATCGAAGAAGTTGCAAAACAGAATAATTTTGATACAGATAATATTAAAGACTATGATGAGTCACCTAGAAAATATCTGTTCTCTCGTACCGTTCAGGGATACAGCAATTCTCCGGAAGAGATTCTTGCCGGTCTTCAGTTCGATTTTATAAAAGAAAAGGCAGCATCCGGAGAATCCTTTGTAATTGTTGGCAGATGTGCCGACTATGTATTAAAGGATATGGATTGTGTAGCTTCATTCTTTATTGTCGCTGATGCCGAAGCGAAGTTACAGCGTACTATGGAAACCAAGCAGTTATCCCAACGTGATGCTGAAGCTACGATCAAACGTCATGACCGTAACAGAAAAACATATTACAAGGATCACACTGATATGGAATGGGGCAACAGTAAGAACTATGATATGACGATCAATTCAACCGTCCTGGGCTTCAAAAAGACCGCCGATATCATTGAAGATTTTGTAAAGACAAAATTTGATCTGTAATTCATAATTTACTGACAAAAACAAAGCCGGGTATGAAATATCATATCCGGCTTTCTGCTTTATTCATATCTCTCGTCAATTACACGTTTTGTCTTCTTCTCACTTCTTGGAAGCACCCCAATCTCTACAACCTTAACAAGTGGGGTAAATCCAATCCGACTCTTTACTCTCTCTGCAATACGCTTAGATAACTCTACGAAATCTACGCTTCCATCCGTCTCTACATAGATTCTCATTGTATCTTTTCCATCCAGATGGGAGATGCGAATCTGATATTCACTTGATAATTCAGGGAATTCCTTCAATACTTCTTCAATCTGGCTTGGGAATACATTTACACCCTTGATTTTCATCATATCATCCGTTCTTCCCATAATCACACCTAACCTTGGATGCTTGCATCCACATGGGCACTCTCCCGGAATAATTCTTGAAAGATCATGTGTACGATAACGAATCAGAGGTGCACCCTCTTTTACAAGCGTTGTTATAACAATCTCACCCATTTCGCCATCCGGAACCGGCTCTAAGGTTACAGGATCAAGAATCTCGATATAGATATAATCATCCCAGTAATGCATACCGTTGTCATATTTACAGCTGATTCCGATACCCGGTCCATAGATCTCTGTCAAACCATAGATGTCATATAATTCAATTCCCAGTTCCTCTGAGATACGTTTTCTCATCTTTTCGCCCCAGCGTTCAGAACCGATCACACCCTTCTTCAGGCAAATCTTATCTTTGATACCACGTTTCTCAATCTCCTCTGCAAGAAGAAGTGCATAGGAAGACGTCGAACAAAGGACAGTAGATTTCATGTCCTGCATCATCTGAAGCTGTTTATCCGTATTTCCCGGTCCCATAGGTATGACCATAGCACCCAACTTCTCTGCTCCGTTCTGGAAGCCGATTCCTGCCGTCCAGAGTCCATATCCCGGTGTGATCTGAATACGATCCATATTCGTGATACCTGCAAGCTCATAACAACGCTTGAACATGATTGCCCAGTCATCTACATCCTTTGCTGTGTATGGAATAATAACCGGAAGTCCTGTTGTTCCTGATGATGAATGGATACGAACGATCTCACTTTCCGGTGCTGTCATTAAACCAAGTGGATATGCATCTCTCAGGTCTTTTTTTTCTGAAAATGGAAGCTTCTTAAAATCCTCCGGTGTCGAAATTCTTGTAATTCCTGCTTCCTCCAGCTTCTTTCCATAAAAACTTTCAGCCTTAATCAATGCTTTGATCTGTTTATTGACCTGACTGATCTGTAACTCTGAAATCTCCATTATTTATCCTCCAAACTTTCTATTTTATAAAATATTTTTATTGTATATAATCAAGTGCCCTGAAATTCAGCTCATGTAATTTTTCCGGCAATCTTTTTATCAAAGCCTGTTTGATATCTTCTTTTTCAAGTCCAAGCATACCGGTCGAGATTGCGGCTCCCAGCATCAAGACATTTAACACCTTTGCAGACCCAAGAGTTTCACATGCCTGATCTGTATCGATCACCAGAATCTGATTTACCTGTGTCTTCAGATATTCGATCATAGATGCTCCGTTATAACCGGTCTTCGCCAGCGATGCTGTAACCGGCATAACCGCACGATTGCTGACGACTACTGCTCCGTTTTTTTTCAGATAAGGAAGCATCCGCACCGTTTCTCCCGGTTCAAATCCCAGGATCATATCTGCTGTTCCTTTTGCTATCATTGGTGAATACAGATTTTCACCCATTCTTACGTGGCTGAATACGCTTCCTCCGCGCTGTGCCATACCGATCGTTTCCGCACTCATAACCGGGATTCCTTTCTCCATAGCTGCGGCTGCGATCAGCTTGGATGCAAGCACTGTTCCCTGTCCACCGACACCACACAGAATAATATTCTTATTCATTATGCCTGCCCCCTTTCTTCTTGTCCGTCCCCGATTGCATGTACCGGGCAGAGTTGGCTGCACAAGGTACATCCTGTACAGAGACTTTCATCGATACAAACCTTGCCTTCAAATGTGTAAAGTGCCGGACAACCGATCTCTCTGATACATTTCTGGCAACCTATACATGCATCTGTATCTATATGCATACATCTGGACGACTTCGTAATGGCTATACATGGAGATTTGAAAATAATTGCCTTCACACCCGGTTCTGCTGCAACACGCGCAACTGTCTGTACCGCTGCTTCATGCTCAAATGGATTGATCGTCTCTACTGTCTTAAGACCAATTCCCTTTAAGATACCAACAATATCAATCTTATTTACAATATCTCCCATCATCGTATGTCCGGTTCCAGGATGTGGCTGGTGTCCTGTCATAGCCGTCGTGGAATTATCAAGAACGATCAATGTCATATCTGCCTGATTATAAACCGCATTTACGACACCAGGAATTGCTGATGCGAAGAATGTAGAATCTCCAACAAATGCAAAACACGTCGTATCCGGTTCTATATGATAAACACCCTGCGCAATTCCAAGTCCTGCGCCCATACACAGACAAGTATCAACCATATCAAGCGGCATAGCATTTCCAAGTGTATAACATCCGATATCTCCACAAAAGATTGTCTTCTTTCCCTTCATAGCGCATTTTACATCATAAAAGGAAGCACGATGAGGACAACCTGCACATAATACAGGTGGACGTACCGGAAGCTCCGGCATCTCTGCCAACTCTTCCGACTGATTGTTCTTTTCACCTGCGGTAAGCGCCTTGTACCGGTCTGCTGCAATACCCTGATCCAATAAGAACTGTGTGATACTGTCCTTTACACTGTCAATCGTGTTCTCACCTGAGGCTGCTACATGACCGGTCAGCTTACCATAGATTTTTACCGGGAGATGATATTTGCCCGCTATATAGGTAAGTGCACGTTCGATCACCGGATCTAATTCTTCCACACATAAAACCGCATCTAACCGTTCCAGATATTCAACTGCTTTTCGTTCCGGGAACGGAAACGGGGTCGCTACTTTAAATATCGCTATTTTTTCTGCATCGTCTCCCAGGGCTTCCATTGTATATGTATAATTGATTCCACCGGTTGCAATACCAAATCTTGTCTCTGTCTTCCTGCTCACAACATTTCTGTCATATTCAGAAAAGACATCCCCCAGCTCGACATTTCGCTTTTCAATATTTCGATGTGCCTGAAAGGACAGCTTCGGGAAAATAACCCACCGTTTGGAATCTTTCACAAATCCTTCCGATTCATTCTTTTTGTATTCTGCCGCATCCTTTACTTCAATCGTTGCATATCCATGACACACTCTTGTTGTCGGTCTTAAGAATACAGGTGTTTTATATTTTTCCGAGTACTCAAAGGCCTCCTGTACCATTTCATAAGCTTCCTGTGCCGATGTAGGATCAAAGCATGGAACCTTTGAAAATGCTGCAAATGTCCGCGTATCCTGTTCTGTCTGTGATGAGATCGGCCCCGGATCGTCGGCAACCAGAATCACCATACCGCCTTTTACTCCCACATACTCCAGACTCATCAACGGATCAGATGCCACATTTAATCCGACCTGCTTCATTGTTACCATAACTCTCGCGCCTGAATAAGCAGCACCGGCTGCTACCTCCATGGCAACCTTCTCGTTAACCGACCATTCTACATAACAGTCATTTGTTCTGTTCTTTGCAACCGTCTCAAGTACCTCTGTCGATGGCGTTCCCGGATATCCGGAAATCAAATTTACCCCGGCAGCAATTGCCCCAAGCGCAATTGCTTCATTTCCCATTCGAAATTCCTTATGCATCTTTCTAACTCCTGTAATAATCTTGTGAATGATTTTTATTATAAATCTTTAAAATGAAATTCTTTCTTTCCTGTTGCATAATCATCTACAATCTGTCCACATCCAAACAGCTTGTATTTATAAGTAACAAGCCCTTCCAGACCAACCGGACCTCTTGCGTGGATCTTTCCTGTACTGATTCCAACCTCTGCACCAAAACCATAACGGAAACCATCCGCAAACCTAGTTGAACAATTCTGATAAACTCCGGCAGAATCAACCATCTGCATAAATAATTCTGCAGTTTCCGCATTTTCGGTAATGATACTGTCTGTATGATGGGAACCATATTTATTGATATGTGCGATCGCATCATTTACCGTATCTACAATCTTAACAGAAACGATCAGATCCAGATATTCTTTGAACTCCTGTTCACCGATTGTCTCTCCGCCAATCAGATCTGTTACTTCCTTTGTTCCACGAAGCGTAATTCCATTTTCCTTTAATGCTTTTGCAAGAACCGGAAGAAATTTTTCTGCTATATCTCTATGGATCAACAAAGTTTCCACCGCATTACATGCTGCTGTATACTGGGTCTTTGCATCGATAATAATCGGAATCGCTTTATTTGGATCATAATCTCTATCTACATAAATATGACAGATTCCATCTGCATGTCCCATAACAGGAATCTTTGTATGATTCATAATATACTGAACAAAACTGTTCGATCCTCTCGGTATCAGGAGGTCAACCGTCTCATGGCACGACAGAAGTTCATCAATCTCACTGTGCTGCTCTGCCTGAAGCATACAATCTGCCGGCAATCCTGCATCTATTATACTGTTATGTATAATCTGAAACAGGATACGATTGGTATATGTTGTCTCCCTACCACCCTTTAGTATCGCACAATTTCCACTCTTAATACAAAGAGATGATATCTGAACAAGTGCATCCGGTCTTGCTTCAAAAATAACTCCGATAACACCAATCGGACAGGTGACACGATTCAGAACTAATCCCTCATCCAACTGGCGTTTTAATGTCACCTTTCCTAATGGATCAGGCAAAGCAACTAACTGCTCAATTCCTTTTATAACATCTCTTAGTTTTCCCTCATCAAACTTCAAGCGTTTCATTACTGCCTGTGCAATATGATCTTCTTCTGCCGCTGCCAGATCTCGTTTATTCTCTTCAAAAATCTTTGCCGCATTTGCCCTTAAATTCTCTGCAACCAGTAGAAGTGCTTTATTTCTCTGTTCTACCGAAGAAGCTGCCAGATAAGGTGCTGCCGCTTTCATTTTTATTGTTTCTTCTTTTATTCCCATACCTTTTTCAATAGCTGCCTGCTATTATATTTCCTTTCTATTACAATACATCTGTAATTATTGTTCTTGTTTATCTGATATAATATATCAGATATATACCCTTTTTCGCACTGTTTATGTATGATTCACCATATCTATTTTATAGATTTATGTATGTAATTGCAATAAAAATACACAATCTTTTACCATTATATTAGTTTTTAAATACCATAACAGCCTTCAATATCCGGCTATCTAAGAATAACATGCCGTTGCTTTTTAATTTTTATATTTTACAATCTTTTATGAGGTACAGAATGATTATTTCATATTTTAAATTAATATTTATACACAAAAAAAGAAAGCGTTTTTTGACGCTTTCTTTTTTTAAACTATTTCATGTACCTTCAGAATTTCATACAGAAAGTCTTGCGACTTCACTCTCTCCAATCTCTTCCGCTTATCTTTCGAACCTCTCAGGATAAGTCTTCGACCT